>Ga0163162_10000662_pt1 | contig 31904 bp, 23 predicted proteins | sample S55metaG_FD_115310 | JGI IMG/M metagenome (GOLD analysis project Ga0163162, IMG submission 115310) | Switchgrass rhizosphere microbial communities from Kellogg Biological Station, Michigan, USA - S5-5 metaG | ecosystem: Host-associated > Plants > Roots > Rhizosphere > Soil | place: USA... | reverse complement strand
TTGATCGTCGATCAGGCGCCCGCGATTACGAGCGCCAACACGACAACGTTTACGGTGGGCACCGCAGGTAGCTTCACGGTGACCGCGACCGGTACCCCTGCGCCGACACTGAGCGAATCCGGCACGTTGCCGACCGGCGTCACGTTCAATGCGGGAACAGGCGTGTTGAGTGGTACGCCGGCGGCGGGTACGGGCGGTAGCTATGCGATCACCTTCGGTGCGAACAACGGTGTGGGTACTGCGGCATCGCAGAGCTTCACGTTGATCGTCGATGAGGCGCCAGCGATCACCAGTGCGAACACGACAACATTTACGATCGGTAGCGCCGGCACCTTCAGTGTTGTCGCCAGCGGATTCCCGGCCTCGACGTTCTCCGAAACGGGTGCGCTGCCGTCTGGCGTCACACTCTCAAGCGCGGGTTTGCTCAGCGGCACTGCGGCGAGCGGTACGGCAGGCAGCTATCCGATTACGATCACCGCGAACAATGGCATTGGCTCGCCGGCGTCCCAGTTGTTCACGCTGGTCGTACAGTCGCCGTGCTCAGCGATCACGGTAAGTGGTTCACTGCCCAACGGGTTCTATCAAACCGCGTACAGCAGTCCGTTCACGCAAACGGGTGGCACCGCGCCGATCACGTGGAGTGCAACGGGCCTGCCCGCTGGCCTCAGCATCGGTTCAACAACCGGTATCGTCAGCGGCACTCCAACGACGACGGTTGCCGCCGCAACGGTCGTCATCAGTGTTTCCGACACGAACGGCTGCCCAGGTAGCACAACACTGTCCGGCTTCAAGGTTGCGCCGATCGCTACGGGAGATAGTTACAGCACGGTAGGCAATACGCCGCTGCAAGTGGGTGGTAGCGCGCCCGCAACCCCTTACGTTGCCAGCGCGACGACGATCTTCGGCAATGACAGCGGACCCGGCACCCTGACGACCACCGCAACGACGGCCGCCACGAGCCTCGGCGGCAGCGTCACGATCGCCGCGAACGGCAGCTTTACCTACACGCCGAAAGTGAATACCACGGGCACCGACACGTTCACCTACTCGGTGATTGATGGCAATAGCGTGAGCAGCGCACCGGCTACCGTATCGATCACGGTTTCCGGAATGGTCTGGTACGTGAACGGCTCAGCTGCAACGAATGGCAACGGCGAAGCATCAACACCATTCAATACGCTGAACAGTGCGAACACGGCGCAAACCGCAAATAGCACAATCTTTGTGTCCAGCGGCGCGAGTGCGACGAGCACTCCGGGAACAATCGCATTGATTGCAGGCACCACGTTGTGGGGTCAAGGCAGCAGCCTGCCGGCCATCGGCGGTATCACCATTCAAAACACCGCGGCCGCCGCGACCAAGCCAAAGCTCACCGGTGCAGTCTCGCTTGCGGGAAACAATGTGACTGTGAGTTCGCTCGACATCAATACGAGTACATCCCCCGGGTTCAGCTATCCGGGACCGGCAGTCATCACGGGCGCGCTTGTCGAAAACAACGTTACTGTTACGACGACCGCGGGCAACGCGATCAGTCTTACCAACGCGGGAGGGACGCTGACGTTCCTAGCCGTCTCGAGCAGCGGCGGCACGAGCGGGATATCGCTTACCAATACCACCGGGACGTTCACGGTGACGGGTGTGGGGACGACAGCCGGCTCGGGCGGCACTTTGGCGAATAGCACGGTCAGCGGTATTGCGCTGAGCAACGCGGCGTCCGTCAGCTTCAACAATATGACTTTCCAGAGTTCCGCAGGAACGGGCATTGACGCGCTCGATGTAGGTACGTTTGTGGTCGCGACGTCTTCCTTCTCCGGGTATGCGAACAAGGGCGTCTTCATACATACGTCGACTACCAACACCACCGGTGGCACTTTCAACGTGCACAACAACACGATGACAGGAATCGGCGGTGCGCCCATCGGTACAGATTTCAAGGGTTCTGCCGGATACACCGGTCATCTGACGACAAATGTCATCGGCACGCTGGCTACCGCGAACTCTGGTTCGTTGACTGACGATGGAATCGACTTCGTGCACGAGGGAACCGGCACGGTTACTGTCGACATCAGCAACAACACCATCAGCCAGATCAAGAGTGGATACGGCGTCAACGCGACGGCTAGTGCGGCGGCGCCGAATCACCTGAACGTCTCGTTGATCAACAACACCGTGAACATGGTGCAAATCACTGGCGAAGACGGACTCAGCGTGCATCAGCAGACGCTCAACGGCTTTGTCTGCGTGAATGCGAGTGGCAACCATTCTGCGGCCGCAGGGTTGGCGGCAAGCGATCCGTTTGGCGTGGATGCGGTCGGCTTGAGCACCGAGCTCGCGGAAGTCACCGCGACCTATCAGGTTCAAGGCTCGGGCGTTACGGGAACGAACACCGCAGCCATGATGGCATTCCTCAACAGCAACAATACGCTATCGGGGCCGGGTGGCGGTTCAGCCGCCGACATTCAGCCCGGCAACACGACAGGTTTCACGAGTGCTGTATGTCCGACCGCGCCGTAACGTTCACGTGCGGCAATAGCCAAGGAGTAAACAATGTCAGAACCGTATGTCGGCGAAATACGAGTATTCGGCTTTCCGTTTCCACCAAAGGGGTGGGCTCTGTGCAACGGGCAGCTGCTGTCGATTCAGCAATGGCAAGCACTGTTTGCCATCCTCGGTACGACTTACGGCGGTGACGGCATCCGAACCTTCAATCTGCCGAACCTGCAAGGACGCGTTGCGCTGCATCGGAATGTCAATGCAGCGGGCGGCGTGCCGATCAGCCTTGGTCAAGTGCTAGGGCAGGAATCCCATACGTTGCTTCAGTCCGAAGTGCCGCCGCATACGCATCAGGCGATGGCAAATACCGGCGCGGGAACGGTAAACGGGCCCTCAACCAACGTTCTGTCGGCGACAACACCAGGCGCATATCTCAACAATCCCGGAGCGGGCACCTTGCTGACCCTGAGCCCCGGCACGATCTCGTCTTTGAATGGCGGGCAACCGCACGAGAATCGACAACCGTTTCTCGTGATGAGTGCGTGCATCTCCCTGCAGGGCGTTTTCCCCTCACGAAACTAAAAGGAGTTGAAACATGTCGGCACCATTCGTGGGCGAAGTTCGAATGTTTGGTGGCGTGTTTGCGCCAGTGGGATGGGTCCTTTGCCAGGGGCAATTGCTTTCAATCGCGGAATACAACGTTTTGTATGCGTTGTTGGGCACCACCTACGGCGGCGATGGCGTGCAGACTTTCGCCATACCGGACCTGCGCGGGCGAGTACCGGTTCATCAAGGCACGCTGCAGGGCGGCGGCACGTATGTGATGGGGCAGCTTGCGGGAGTGGAAAACGTAACGCTCCTCTCCAACCAAATGCCATCGCACGGCCATACCTATTCGGTGAGTTCGGGCGCCGCAACGTTGTCACCACCGACTGCAAACATGCTGGGAGAAAGTGCAATCAAGCTGTATGTGCCGAACGAAGCACCCGACATATCGTTCGCGCCATCTGCCATCGGCTCCAGCGGCGGCGGCAACCAACCGCATGAAAACATGCAGCCGTTCCTTTGCGTGAATTACATCATGGCGACAGCTGGCATCTTTCCCTCACAAAACTAAGGGCGCGACTCATGGCTTCTCCATTTCTCGGTCAGATCTCGATCTTCGCAGGCAACTTTCCCCCAAGAGGTTACGCGGCATGCGATGGCGCAATCGTCTCCATCAGCCAATTCAGTGCGCTGTTCTCACTCTTCGGTACAAGGTTTGGTGGCAATGGAACCAGCACATTTGGATTGCCAAACCTGCAGGGCGCGACGGCGATCGGCCAAGGCAACGGCCCAGGCTTGACTCCCCGCGTTGTTGGCGAAGCATCGGGCTCGACCAATGTCTCTTTGCTATCGACGACGACGCCGGCCCATACCCATGTCATGGGCGGGTTCACGGGTCGGCTCGCGTCGCCCGTCGCCACGCCGACGGCCGGGGCATCCTTGGGCGCAAGTTCCGGCGCGACTACATACGGGCCTCCGGTGGCGCCTCTTACGCCGATGGCAGCGAATGTCGTGTCTCCATTCAACGGCGGCAACCAACCGCACAACAATGTCATGCCCAGTCTGGGTGTGTTTTATATCGTCGCCACTACAGGGGCCTTTCCGGCACGCAACTAGGCAACGCTGCGCTGACCGGAAAGATGCCTTTCCGTGAGTGCCTGCGGGAAGGCATGCGGGCGGCGACGACGTCGCCGTGTGCCGTCTGAGGAAGGTAATGGATCCGGCACAAAAGCCGCAGTCCAATCGAACCACGCCCCGGTACGGAGTATCGCCACACCGTATTAGGTATCGGTGCTCTCGGAGGGGTGTCGCCAAGCGTCACAACGAATGGCGTGGGCCGACGCGGATCAGGAGTCGGGGCTGATGACCTCAGAAGAATTGCGCTGCGTCACCGCGAAGGCGTCCGAGATCGACGACCTTTCCGAAGCGGTGTTGGCAGCAATCGCGCGATACGCGCTCGAGATCGCGTCGGATCCGGATCTTGCGGAGCGGCTGGCATCCATACTGAGGCACGATGAATTTTTGGCGACGCTGACGACTCATGCACGCGAACGCAACGTCGAAATTGATGGGGCGGCGTTGCGGCAACTTCGTACCTATCAATCCCGACCGTTCGGATGCCGTTTGGCCACATGGCCGTCGGCATTTCGACGAGGCTGGCACCCCATCGCAATCGAAGTCGGCCCGCACGGCATCGAACTCGTATGGGGTTGCGGCGCCCTGCGGTCGACCGAACCGTTTTATCAGAGCATCGTGGCCACGTTGCAAGCGCGGCCCCTCAATCGCATGTTCGCCGTTCGCACGCCGCTCACGGCAGCTTGGGTAACAGAACTTGAATCCGATGCGTTACCGATCGGCGGCCTGATCTTTCACATGTCGCGCTGCGGCTCGACGCTGCTGGCACAAGCGCTCAAGGCTTGGCCAGGGGAGCGTGTATTCGGCGAGCCTCCCATGCTGGACAGCGCGTTGACTCTCGCACTGTCGGGCGCGGACCCCGAGTGGCTGGCGTTTCGCGCGGTCTTGGCAGCGCTTGCGCGGCCGGGCGGGGGAGATCGCCGTCTATGGGTGAAACTCGACGCCTGGCACGCATTGGCTTTGCAGCATATCTGCGAACATGTGCCGGCGCCGTGGCTCTTCGTTTACCGCGATCCCGTGCAAGTGCTGGTCTCGCATGCCTCCGCGCCGGGCTTGCACACGGTGCGTGGCGGACTCGATCCCAACGTGTTCGCTGAGCTAGCGTGCAATGACCTGCCGCCGACGGATTTCGCAGCAGCCGTGCTCGGAGCCATCTGCGCGTCAGTCGTATCGCACGCGAGCGAAGAGCAACTCGTGAACTACGACGAGTTTCCCGAGATGCTGACGAAGCGTTTGCCGGAATGCTTCGGCCTTGATCCGCTGGCGATGGATCGCGAAAGACTGGACGACGTGCTGTCGCAACATGCGAAGCGTCCTCATGAAATCTTTGTCGATGATCGTGCGAGCAAGCGCGCGGCGGCGAGCGCGTCTGTACGGGATGCGGCACAGAAGTGGATCGATCCGCACTACTTCGCGCTGGAAGCGATACGCCTGCGGTTCTCTGCGCCGCGAGACGGATCTCGTGCATCTGGTCGTCGACTTGCGCGTGAATCCGTCCCCACTGAAACGATTTGCGAGCGCAATTGAGCCGATGACGTTTGGGAATCCAAGGAAGGGGAGAAGGGAAGATCGCTATTTTCAGCACTGTAGATGCGCGCGATTAGAAAACAGGCAGCTCGCAATACTCGTCTACAGAAGGCGTAGGCAGGTGCGCACGAGCGACTGCGCGCCGATGGAATCTTGGCCTGTCAGAACTAACAGTTCAGAAGCACCGGTGACTTTGCTACAAGGAGTTGCGAAAAATGAGGCCTGTCTAATCGTAGATGGCCGACCTGCGAATTGATCTCGACCGAGGCCTTGGGGGACTCGAAGCGGATCCCGCCAATCTCCTGTCATCACTTTTCGAAAATTTCCCACTCTCGGCATTCCTGCGACTGCGGCAGAAGTGCGGGCGCCATGCTGCCTGCGCTTTCGATCGACCCACATCTTGTGTTGTGAACGGAGAGAACGTATGAAACTTAATCGAATCAGCGCACTTTGGATGACTGCTCCTGTCGTTGTCGCGACATTTCAACTGGCATCGGTTTCGGCAGCGGCGTCCCCAGCGACGCCTACGTATCTGGATGCATTTCCGAATTTCAATCCCGCGTTGTCGACTACGCTTCCCGGCGACGTCGACATAGCGATCAAGACGCGGCTGGAAAAGGAAAAGAAGTTCGCAGAAGTTCAGCGCCTCTTCGACCTTTGGTCGTGGCAGGCGTTCATCACACTCAACTGGCCGGCCAACAACCAAGGTCAGTTTGCGCCGAACCTAGACGACACGAGTTTCGGTCCGCCGAAATGGACGGCGTGGTATGAGAGTACCTCCATATTTCGGCAAGATGGCGGCGTGCCTGCATCTTGCGCCAAGGCGCCCACGACGCAAATGTTGTCTTTGACACGTGATGCCAGTCTGCCCGTCGCACGCGATCTCAAAGCGTTCTCGGTGCCGAAGGAATTCGACAAGCGCAAAGTTCGCCTTCTCGGCAACATTTCGGCGGTGGGTGAGACGAGCCCGGCGACGTTGGCCACTGCCAAAGGACAGAAGCCCGAGGCATTGGAGGACATCAAGCAGGCTTTTACGGCGCCCTTGATCGATCAGAATGGCAACTACGTGTTCTATGAAATCCAGATTGATCCGAATGAGGTGGGTTATATCTGCACCAACAAGCTCTACAACATCAACGGTCAAGTAGCATTCACCGGCGGCAACGCAAACAAGAAGGCCGATTTGCCGAGCGGCATCGATACGAAAGATGGCAGCGGCTCATGGGAGCTCAAGTTCGCCTGGCGCATACTAACGAAAGGTGACGACAAGACCCGCTTTCTGTGGTCGGACGCGATCGTTCCGACCGTAGGTGGCGTTTGTCCGGATCATCAGCCGCCTCAAAAGGATCAATGCGCTGTGCAAGTGGGGCTCGTGGGAATGCACATTGGCCACAAGACGCAGAGTTCTCCGCAGTGGATATGGTCAACGTTCGAGCAGGTGGACAATCTCTCGGTAGACAACGTCGCGCACCCGTCACTCAAGCCGTCGTTCTTCGATCCGAATTGCCCGATTTGCGTGCCCAATCAGGCACCCGCCAAGAACGGTGACAACTGGGCCACGACGCCGCCAACGCAGGTCTCACGTGCCATACCTATACCCGCGGATAAGGTTGCACTCAACGATCAAGCGGCTGCGGCGCTCGGCAAAACGAATGCGGCGTTGCGCTTCTATGAACTCATCGATTCACAGTGGCCGACCGATCCGAGCGCCGCACCGGCGAAGCCGTCGGGCGGCCTTCCTGGTGCGATCGAGAACAAGCCAAGCGGCAACCCGACGCCGGTCTTCCTCACCAACGTCACGATGGAAACCTACTTCCAGGTCGGTGTGCAACCTGCTTGTCAGCAGGAGGAGAATGTTTCTTGTCCTGCCGGCAGCTGGCTCACCGCAAATCAGGCAAAGGCCGCGACGGTCGACATGACCTCCGTCTTCGCGAGCGAGAGCTGCATGGGTTGTCATTCTTCGGCCGGGCTCTTCATCACGCCGAAGAAAAGCAGCGGTCAGCTGATGGGCGATTTCTCCTGGCTGTTTACACAGAAGGCGCATCTGGCGACTTCCTCGAAGCCGTAGGGCGACTCCAGGGCCCCGGGCATTCGCGGCGGCGGCTCGCGCCGCGAATCCTCCTCACGAATCATCGATACGCTTGGCAGGTTGCGATTCGCCTGCGGCGAGCTTGTAGGCCTCTACGGCGATCATTAGCCCCGCCGCGCCGCGTAGGAAAAGAAGGGGAGCGACGCATTCATAGCAACTTCGCTGACGGGGTCCATGACTTGGCCGATCGCGCACATGGGCCGCGGCGGATCGCATGTCGGATCGGCGACGGGTCTGATCCCTGTCGCACTCACCGCACCGGCGTGGCCGCCGTCACCAACGGCAACTTCCAATTTTCGATCCGCGTTCCTTGCCCTGCATTGAGGTGACTGGTCAGATAGTAGAGCCGTTGGATCTCATTGCTCTGTGCCGGCCCCGACTTCGCATCCGCAAACCGTTGCTGCAGATAAAAAGGCGGAATGCTCTGGCTGTATAGCGTTACGCGTACGCGCGCGATGCGTGCGATGTCGCCGGCTGGGAGATGAATTTCGTAATGCACTTCGTCGCTGCCCGTGAGCTTCGGATCGGTGTAATGCGGGTCATTGGCGGCTTCGCCTTCGACTTCACCAAGCAGTCGGATATACGGCGACGGATTGTCGAGGAACAGCTTCGGATCGAAGCCGCGAGGGCGGAGACGGTTGTCCTTGACTGGTTGCACACGGCGCAGGAACGAGGTAGTGAGAAATCCGGACGAGTCCTTGATCCGCTCCTCATAGATCTGCACCTGGTTGCCCTGCGTGATGCGCTGATAGTGCGGCTGGTAGTCGCGCTGTGCGACGCCACTCTCGGTTGGCAGACGGCGATCGCTGAGCCCGTCGAGCAGGAAGCCCAGGGCGTCGGTGCGACCCGACGCCCAGATCGGTTTGCTGTTTGAGTCTTCCGCGATGAATTCAATGAACAGACGGCGGAAGCCCACGCCCGACGGCAGGAAATGACCGGTCTTGTTGGTTACCAGCACGGTAGCCGCGAACCGATCTTCGGCGCGATGGACATTCTTGATCACGATGTCGGCGGATTCGTGACGCGCCATGCGCAGCATCGATTCTGCTGCGGTAATCAAGTTTGGCTGCGTCGTAGGGGCGCCCATGTAATCGATCTGGCGAATGCCGAGCAGCAATGGAAACTGCTGGAACATTTCATTCAGGAACACATTGAGGCCGTGCAGCGAATGGCGCGCATAGCCGTCGCGCGGCGTCAACGTAATCGCCTCGTCGGGCATGCGATGCGCGGTCGGCGCGAAATCTTCCGATTCGATATTCGCGATCTTCGTGCCGGCCAGACTCAGCGATTTGTAATGACCGGGCATATGACAGTCCTGGCACGACTGAAACGTCGAGCCGCGCGCGAACACACTGTTGGTCCATTCCAAGTGCGTGGTCTGTTCGTAAGTACTGGTAACGGTGCCGCCGCCCGGGATAGGCACCGCATGCGGCGTACCGTCATCGTCGAGCACCGGCAACAAAATGTTGTGGCAGGTACCGCAGAGATCCGAACTCTTGGTCTGCGTGCCGAGTTCAGGTGTGATGCCGACTGCGTTCTTCATCGGATCGGTGATCACGTTGTCGAATGGACCGAACAACTTGTCATCGGAACCCGCGACCCAGTTGCCGGTGAAACTCGAGTCCTTGCCGAGCGCCGTCCTGTCGATGTGATGGCAGACCGCGCAAGAAACGCCGTCGCGCGCCAGATTGCCGTAGCCGTGCGGATCATCGGACGCTTGATAGCGTGTCACCATGCCGAGGCGGAACGGATCGCCGAACGGCACCTCCGGCGGCGGCGCTATGGCGAACAGATTTTTGCAGCGCGCGTCGGCATTCTGCGTATCGATCGCAAGCTGGCGCTGGCCCATGACGCCGTGACAATGCAGGCAGGTGTTCTCGAGGCACTCGGTGAGTTTGGGCAGGCGATTGGTTTCGCTTTGCAACTGCGAAAAGAACACCGGATCGCGTCCGGCCAGTCCCATTGGCGACGCGCGCCATTCGCTGTACATCGACACGTTGATCGGATTGCCCGTCTCGGGATCGTCGATCAGCATGTTCGGTGTGGCGTCGTTCGACACGGTTGCATCGTGGCAGCCCTGGCATTGATCGGAGGTCAGAAAATGCCCGGGCTCGTGCGCACCTGCGCTGCGGTGGTCGAAACTTTCAGCGGGCAGATGGAAACGCCACGCTGAAGCAAAATCGGTTGGCCCTAGTGCGCCGAATGAAGCGGCGAACTGTGGCGCTGGTTGCGGCAACGGCTGGCTGAAGGCCCAAGCCTGACGTTGCGCGTCGCGCAGTTTGGCCTCGCCTGCCGGCGTGTTGTGGGCGTCGCCGTGCTCAGCGCCGCCGCGATCGTCAAAGCCCGGATCGCGCAAATTCAGCATGCCAAGCAGGCCGGTCGCGGTAGCGGGCGTCTTCGGCGCGCTGAAATGTTTGTAGAGCAACCCGGACGTCAGCACGTTGTCGAGCGAGGCGAAGGTCAATTCTTTCTCGGCCGAAGCGTGGCAGTTCATGCAATACGCGCCGAACAGGCTGTATGGCGTGACCACGTCCGCCTGCTTCTGACTCGGCGGCTTGCCCGGTTGTTCGCAAGCGGTGTTCGTGAACAGGTCGCCGGTGGGATACCAGCAAGGATTGTTTGCCGGCCGTTGCGGATCAGGGCCAAAAAACGCCGGATCGGTCACCGCGCTCGACGTCAGAATCGGCGGATTGCCGTCGCCGCTGCCGGTCGGGTTGGCCCAATACCAACCGTCGTGCGTGGCGCCGTTCTGCTTGTACATCACTGTCCAAGAACCGGGCTCGATGGCGACGGCCGGCTTGCGTATCACCATGCATTGCGCGTTCTGATCGATATCCAGCGCCTGAGCGTCGACGGAGCGCATTTCCTTGATGATCATCGCGCCGTCCGGAAGCGCATCGTTGCGCCCGTCGCACATCCAGTCGACTACTTCGGGCGAATACCAGACCCGCACCGCCGGATGTACGCCGTAGCTCTTGCCATTCGGAAAGTCGCCTGCATAAGGGCCGGTCAAGCGCCAATCACGGTCGGCGACCCAACCCAGGCTGCGGTAGGTTCGCTCGCGCAGAAATGTGCGCAGCGTGAAGTCGAAGCGATTCTTGGCGTCCAGGCTCGACATTTCGGCCGGCTGCGCGGGAAACACCGCCGGCTTGCCGCGATTCGGATTTGCCTTGCACCAGGCCGCGATCACTTGTGGCGACGGGGGCGGGGGTGACTCTTTGCATACCCAATCTGCCGGCGCATTCGGAGGAAACGGCGGAAGCGCCAGCGTGGATTGAGCGAATGCGACGACGTTCGCCGCCGACAACAAGATCGCAAGTCCGACAGATCGCGTCAACGTCATATCCGTCCACCAGCGAGCGTGGCTCGCAACATCAGAATTCGAACAGAAGGGCTTCTTTGATCTGCGACGCCGAAATTGCTTACGAGACCTCTCTAGTGGAACTCGAACCACGTCGTCGATGAATCCATACACTGGATGTGCGCTGGCTCGAGTAGACGTTCCTCGCGGACCGCGATCCGAGGGGTCAAGTTACGGCGGCGAGCAAGACGCTTCGCCACCGCAACTTGATCCTTTTCGACGATGAGTTACTGCGGGCACCCCTGCTGTATCCAGCAACCGAACGTATTCACCATATCCGGCGTCCACGGCTGTTCACCGGAACCCGCAGGCGGCATGGCGCCACTCGATACTTCGGAATAGATTTTCACGGCCCACATCTGCACGCTCGAATAGCTGCTTAGATCGAGCGCGCCATTGGTGACTTGCTTCATGTGGGCCACATCCGTCGCCGTGAACATCTGCTGGATGTTCTTGGTCCATGTGACCTGGGCCGGGCAGCTGAGTGCAGCAAAATACTTATGATCGTGAAGCGTCATGAGGTACTCCTTGTTGGTGGGGCGTCAGTGACTGAGCGTGCGATTGCGAGGTACCTGCGTGAGATTCCCACCGGACTCGACTGCTGGTACTTCCGGGACGGGCACGGATCCACGCGCCAGGATGACGCTGAAATCACCGGCCTTACCTTGCGGGTTCTGTCCCTGGCTGCCGTGGCAGCCCATGCAACCGCCCATGTTGTAGTGCGAACCGCCGTAATAGCTGTTCTTGTGCTGCGAGCCGTCCTGATTCCAGTCGGTACTGATGTTCGGCGACAGACCGCCACTGAAGAGTTGCAGCGCGCGATTGGTCTCCACCACGATGTTGGCCTGGTAGAAACTCGACGGCGACGGATTCTGTGCCGTGTACGGCGGCTTGCCGTCGTACAGCGATCCATTCGGCGTCTGCGTGGTGATGACCTTGTCGTAAGGGAAGTACTGCACGTTGACCAACTTGTAGGTCAGCCACGGAGCGGACGGAATGCCGTTTTGTTTGAGATAGGTGGCAATCGCGGCGTGCGCTTGGGAGTTCGCCGCGATCACTTCCGACGGAATCGCGTTGTCACGCTTGTTGACGCAGATATCGCCGCCGCTTGGGGCACTGTTGGGAGTGGGTGGGATGACCGGGGTATTGTGGTAATAGAGTTGGCTGCCCGGCTTGCTGCAGTAGTTTGCCGGCTGCAATGCCTGGCAGGTGGCCGGGTTGGCCGTCAGGATCACCGAGCCCAACGTGCTCGGTATTTCGCTTGCCGGCGTGGTGACGGGCGGCTGCGGATCGACCAGACAGACCTGCGGCGTCGTGGCCGTTGCCGGCGCCGGCGATTTGATGTTGCCGTCGGCATCTTCCACCGTCGTGCCGCTGGCCGTCAGCAGATTGTCGGCCTGCTCGAACGTCGCATAAATAAAGTACGGCGCAGAAGGCGTCTTCTGGATGATGTGCAAGGCAACGAGTCCCCAGACCGCATCGCGGTAGCACTGCGTGTTCGGCTGCGAGCCGGGCTCGTAGAAACGAACTTGCTGCGTGTGGAAGCGGCCGGACGAGACCTCGGAAGGATTGAGCGGACGCCATGCCGCTTTCACTTCGGTGGTGCCGTTGAGTTGACTCACCATCGTGGTACTGCCCGGCGGCGGGCTCTTCTGATTCGCCGCCAGGTATTGTTTCGTCGCCGACACGACCGTATTTGGAATCGCGCTCCACCACTGATTGAGTGGATTGCTCGGATCGCTGTTTCCCGCGACGTAGACGAATTGCGAATGGTTGGATTTGGCGAGGAAACGAATCAGCTGTGGCGCACTATTGCCCGGCGAGCTGCTCGACTGCACCACGCCAGCGTACATGCTGTTGAGCGTGATCTGGTCGGTCTCGTCCAGGTTTACCCACGGCACCGCGTCGCCCGACTGACTCGAATCGCAAGCCGGCACTGACCCAAGGTAGTTGTATTGCGGCAACGCATCGTATCCATACGACACCTTCGCGTTTGCAACGAATCCTGGCGGACTGCCTTTGCCCGGGAACGTCTCGACCTTGCCGCGGAATGTCTCCCACGTCGTCGGACCCGTGCATTTTGGATCGCCGAAGCGGCAGGTGGAAGAGGGCGTGTCGCGCTGCCCCGGCTGGCCTGATTGCGGCCCCGCTGGCCAATTGAGCGCAATGAACTCCTGCCACGCAAACGCAGCCGCTTGAATCGGCGTCGCATTCGGTGCGCCGCCGGTTTGCGGTGGCCCCGCGTTATAGGGTGGATTCAATTCGGCCGGAAAAGCGGGTGAAACCGTAATGCCGCTCGTCGGCGACGTGGCTACGGCAGGTGTTGTCTGAGCCAACGCGAAATAGAGCAAACAGGTAACGTAAATCGACGTGGAAACTAAAGCGGCTTGCCTCTTGGAAATCCGCACGGCTTTCTCCTCTTCCATCAAGAGTTGAAAAATCGATTCGGGGGTACTGCGCCTTTATTACTTCGACGCGAAGAAGCGCAGCGCCATGCACGTCCGCACCAGGCGCAAAGAAATTTGTTTCGAGGAGGAGGGTTGTGGGTGAGCAAGAAACCGCAGCTTCCTATGCAGCCGCGACTTCAGGGAGTCGCAAGCGCCCACTGGCGTTGACACAGCGCACACGAAATCAGACATGAAAAGGCCCCCGTCTTCCCCGGTGCATGAGTTGCACCTGACAGTAGCCATATTCGTATCACGGTGAACGGCAAACGATAACTGTCAACTATCGCAGTACTTCGACGTCCCGCTGAGCCAATAGATCAAGAATTACTTTTTGGACCGCGCATTGAATGATCTCTTCAGCAAGTCAATCGATTCTTCCGCACGCTCCAGTCTCCATGTGCTTACCTGGCATTTTTCGCGGGGTTGCCTTCGGCGCGACCGCCATCACGGCGATGGCGCGACGACCAACCGGCTATATCGCTTCGCTAAAGCACACGTTCCAATTTGATGGACGCGCGCGACACAAGGTAGTCAGCCAGTAGAGCGTTTGGAACTTGGTAATGGTCTAGGAGCAAGAAGGGCGGGACGCCCATCTGCGTCAACCGCAGGGATGCGGCTCTGGGATGCTGTTGGAAGGGTTCAAAAGCGCGACTTGCGCGCGGTAATCGAACGAGTCGATAGAGAACCGGAGTTTGTCCGCGCCATGCTCGAAGAAGAGGCGACGCTATTCGTCTGTGCCGACCCGGAGACCGGCGCTCCATTCTGCGCGATCTCAGCCGAGACGCGCGGAAAGGTGGTCACTTCGGAATGGCGGCCACAGTACTGGGTGGAGCGAGAAAGGGTTTCGGTTTTCGGAGGTGTGCTCAGCGTTCTGTTTGGCGAGCTTCGACATTGTTTGATTCGCGGTTCGGCGATCAATAGGGCGACTCAGCGGCTTTTTAAGCAGAGTCGAGAACCAGCCTCGTCCCCTTGATTTTAGTATTTGACATAATATACATTCACGCAACTTCGGGTCCGGGGTATTAACGCGCCGCCCTATGTACAATTGACCTCAAGAACATCGCATATCATATTGATATAACTGTTTTTATTCTACGCTAAGTTCTGATGTTTACCGGGTCCTGATGGCCGGACTCCCTGGTGAGCCCTCCGCCAGCCCGCTGATCCTTCAGTTCAGTCAAAGCGCGATCGGCGCGCAGGAAGACCTCCTCCAGCCGCTCGTTGGCGAACTCCGAATGAGCAGACGCCCATCGGGTCTGCAGCCCGGTTTCCTGTTCGAACTGCGAGACGCTTTCGCGAACCGCCTGCAGCGATTGCTCGGACTCTTTTCCGTGCAGCAGGACGAAGAACTCTGCACAGCCACTCACTCGACTGACGTTGTCGCCCGAGCTGGACCGTAGACGGCTTTCCAGTGTTTCGTGCAAGCCATGCAGCAGCCGGTCGAAGGTACGCTCGCCTTTCTGCTTCATGATCTCGCAGGCGTTCTCGATCTCGACGATGACGATGCTGCAAAACGCGGCCTTGCTGTTGTCGGCTGCGGCTGCGTGTCCCGGACCTGCGGGATCTAGCCCAGAGGCGAGCTGCGCCGTTCGCTCGCGCTCGCGCTCGCGGTCGCGTCCTTCGATCAGGTTCATCGTCAAGCGTGCCAGCGAACTCAGGGCGCGGCGCTGGACATCGTTCAACGCGCGGGGTTCCTGGTCAAATACGCAAACAGTGCCGATCGCCGCGCCGGCAGGAGTCACCAACGGCATGCCGGCGTAGAAACGTATCCGAGGCCCGCCGGTGACGTGAGGATTGTCGGCGAACCTGGGATCGAGGTGCGCATCGGTCACCTCGAACAGCAGCTCGGGCGTGCGAATGGCGTGATCGCAGAATGCCTCGTCGCGCCGTGTTTGCGACTCTGCGAATCCCGTGCTGGCCTTGAACCACTGGCGCTCGCGATCGATCATCGACACCAAGGCCGTCTGCGTGCCGCACACCGCGGCGGCAAGTCTGACGATGTCGTCGAACGCTTCGTCGGGAAGGCTGTCCACGACGCGGTATCGGTCCAGTTCGCGCTGCCGCTGAGCCTCATCCAGTCCAGCCACGAGCCATTCCTCCTGTGGTACGGATCAAACGGGTGTGCGGCTCGATTGCAGCACATCTGGCGCCGATTCCGCCATCCCGGGTCGGTCGGAAAGTTTATCTTCGTTAAGCGATCCGACGGCCCGCGAACTGAGACCGAATTGCGGTCGAGGCGAGCTGCCCCGCCAGCACGTGCCGCCTCGGCGCGATGCTCGATATTCGGCAGGCCGACGTCCTGCGCGGGATTCCGACGCGAACGCGATGCGGACACGCACGAAAACAGACGGGGAGCGATCGCTTCGCCCTGTCTCAACCTTCTTTCGGCGGCGGAGGCGGCGGCGGAGGTGGCGGCGGTGGTTCGGGCGCTTGCAGTTTCTTGCCGAACCACACGAACGGGCCCTGATCCATCGCGAACGCGAGGTCGAGCGTGAGGTCCTGCTTCTTGTCGGCGTAGTGGACACTGCCCTCGAAACGCTTTTCATCCTCGCGCACGATGTTCAGCCCCACCTTCGAGTCGGCCGTGTTGGCCGTCTCGGATATGACGAGCGGCCGCGTGCCCTTCTTGTTCCAGATCTCGATTTCCACCGTGCGCTGATCTTTTGTTTCGGGGCTCGCGTCCGACGGCGCCGGCTGGATGGTCACCTGGATCGGATGCGCGCCGTGGTCCCACAACTGGTTGGCCACGGTGTTGGCCGTCAGTACGCCGTCCATCGTTCCGTACGACACCTTGCGTGCGACATCGCGCGCTGCCTGGTTGTCGCTGAAGACGACGGTCTCCGCGCGGAAGTTCATCTGCGTCGGCGGCTCGACGTGGAAAGCCTCGTACTTCGTCTCTTTGCCCTGGCGCGTCACCGTGCCTGCGTTGCCTTCCGCCCAGGCATGGCCTGACGCGGCGACAAGCAGCGCAGTGCACAGGAATCCGTAGACATTCATGCGACTCTCCAGACGGGCTGTGCGCGTCCGCTCGTCAACAATGACCCATGGCGATCAAACCCAACGCCATCGGGCCGGGCCGTCGCCCTGCCCGCCATGTCCCCGGTGCGTTCCGCCGGCCGCATCGCCCTCGCAGGCGACAACGTCCCTACCGCACGATGGTAGCTCGGCACGTCATGGATTGTCGCGCCCGCAACGAGCCGCCGCAGGACGCCTGCCACCGCGGCCATTCATTCGGCCAAAGGGACCCGGTCGCAATGCCGCGTTCGCACCGGCGTGCTGCTGACATCGTTCGATCGAGAGGGACGTGTCTTGATGGCGGAAGCGGTGGGATTCGAACCCACGAACGGTTGCCCGTTGCCGGTTTTCAAGACCGGTGCCTTCAACCACTCGGCCACACTTCCGTCTTTGCAATCGATCGGCACCCGCGTCCGCATCGCCGATCTGAGATGAAAGTATACAAGAACCCCCGCTCGACCGCGATCGTCGGATGGCGGCTCTGCTCGAACATGCGACCCCAGCCGCACCAAGTCTCGGGGCCGGCGCGTGCCCGGTCAGATCAAATTCCCGGAACGTGATTCTCCGCCGCGATCGGCATCTTCACGGCCAGCCAGTCGATCAGTGCGCGCACCGCGGGCAACAGGCCGCGCCGCGACGGAAAGACGCAGTGGACGATGCCTTCGGGCGGGCTCCATTCTGGCAGCAGCACTTCGAGTTCGCCCGCGGCGACGGCGCGCGCACAGACGCTCTCGGGCAGCAGCGCGACGCCGAGGCTACGCGTCGCGGCGGCGAGCACGAGCGGGAAATCGCCGCACATGAGCCTGGGCTGATGCTCGAAACGATAGGTCGCCCCTTCGGCACCGCTGAGTTCCCACGCCTGGTTTTCGAGTTCGGCGATGCTGATTGTCGCGTAGCGTGACAGGTCGCTTGGATGCGCGGGGCGGCCGTGACGTGCGAGGTATGTCGGGCTCGCGACGATCAGCGCGCTGCTGCGGCCGAACGTGCGCAAGACGAGGTCGGCGTCGGTGTCGAGCTTGAAGCGGACGCGGATCGCGACGTCAACGCCTTCGTTGATGAGATCGATGCGCCGGTTCGTCGACAGCATCATGATGCGCACCTGCGGATACTTCTCGCAGAATTCGGGGATGATCTCGGTCAACACGTTCTGCGTGATCGATACCGGGCAGCTCACGCGCACGAGGCCGCGCGGTTCGGAAGTGAGTTCCGCGACGGCTTCCTCGGCAGCCTGTGCCTCGGCGATGACGGTCTGGCAGTGGCGATAGAAACGTTGGCCTGCGTCGGTGACCGCAAAGCGCCGTGTCGAGCGCTGCAGCAGGCGCACGCCGAGCCGATCCTCGAGCTGCGCGATGCGCCGGCTCAGGCGCGATTTCGGGATATCGAGCGCACGGCCGGCCGCGGCAAAGCCGCCTCTTTCGACGACGATCGAGTAGTAGTAGAGGTCGTTGAGATCCTGCACGAGCGCCTCCTGGGGTTCCTGGCCCTATTGTCCCAAAAACGGGACGATGTGAACACTTTTTACCAGCTTATCACCTTCCATGTGAAGTATTACCTTTCTCCTCGACAAAATCCTCACCTCGATCGCGAAGCGACCGCCTGAGGAAAGCCAATCTTCCAAATATCGAGGGAAAGCCATGAACAATCGCGTGATCGAATCGCTCAAGAAGCGCCGTACGCAGTACGCCCTGGGCACGAGCCTGCCCGTCTCCGAGCGCGACGCTGCCGCGCTGATCCAGGACGCCGTGCGCCTCGCGCCGTCGTCATTCAATTCACAGAGTTCGCGCGCCGTCGTCCTGTTCGGCGAGCAGAGCGTCGAGTTCTGGAACATGGTGCGCGAGACGTTGCGCAAATTCGTGCCGGCCGAAGCATTTGCGGCCACCGCGGCGAAGATCGACGGCTTCGCGGCTGGCGCGGGCACCGTGCTGTTCTACGAGGACCAGGACGTCGTCAAGGGCCTGCAGGAGAAGTTCGCGTCCTACGCCGACAACTTCCCGATCTGGTCCGAGCAGGCGAGCGGCATGGCGCAACTCGCGGTCTGGACCGCTCTCGCGGACGCCGAGATCGGCGCCAGCCTGCAGCACTACAACCCGCTTGTCGACGCCGAAGTCGCTGCGCGCTGGAACATCCCCGCGTCGTGGAAGCTGCGCGCGCAGATGCCGTTCGGCACGAATGCCAAGCCCTTCGGCGAGAAGAGCTTCATGGAAGACGAGCAGCGCTTCCGCGTTTTCCACTCGCAGGCGGAAACGCTGGGCACCGAACAGATCAGGCGATACGCGTGATCCCGCGCATGTAGGGCTGCAACACGGCCGGAACGTCGATCGAACCATCGGCGTTCTGGTAGTTCTCCATCACCGCGACGAGCGCGCGGCCGACTGCGGTGCCCGAGCCGTTGAGCGTGTGTGCGAGTTCGGGCTTGCCGGTCTGCGGATTGCGCCAACGCGCTTGCATGCGCCGCGCCTGGAAGTCGCCGCAGTTCGAGCACGACGAGATCTCTCGATAGGTGTTCTGCGACGGCAGCCAGACTTCGAGGTCGTAGGTCTTCATCGCCGCGAAGCCCATGTCGCCCGTGCACAGCAGCACCTTGCGATACGGCAGGTTCAGTTTCTCGAGCACGACTTCGGCGCAGCGCGTCATGCGCTCGTGCTCGGCATCGCTTTCCGCCGGCGTCGCGACCGTCACGAGTTCCACCTTCTCGAACTGATGCTGGCGGATCATGCCGCGCGTGTCCTTGCCGTGGCTGCCCGCCTCGGCGCGGAAACACAACGAGTGCGCCGTCATGCGCAGCGGCAGCGTTTCGGCCTCGACGATCTCGTTGCCGACGATATTCGTCAACGAGACTTCGGCGGTCGGAATCAGATAGCGCCGTACCTCGCCCTCGACGGCGAACAAGTCTTCCTCGAATTTCGGCAGCTGCCCGGTCCCCTGCATCGTCTCGGGATTGACGAGCAACGGCACGTTGCACTCCAGGTAGGCGTGCTCGCCCGTATGCAGATCGAGCATGAACTGCGCGAGCGCGCGATGCAGTTGCGCGAGCTGCCCTCGCAGCACGGTGAAGCGCGCGCCAGAGAGCTTCGCCCCCGCGTCGCCGTCGAGCCAGCCGTGGCGCGCGCCGAGATCGACGTGATCCTTCACCGCGAAATCGAAGCTGCGCGGCGTGCCCCATTTGTGCTTTTCGACGTTCTGCGACTCGTCCTTGCCGACCGGCACCGACTCGTGCGGCAGATTCGGAATGCCGAGCGTGATCTTGGCGAGATCGGCCTGGATCGCGGCGAGCTGGTGCTCGTTCGCCTTGAGCTGGTCGCCGATGCCGGCAACTTCGGCCATGAGCGCGGACGTGTCCTCGCCCTTCCCCTTCGCCATGCCGATCGCCTTCGAACGCGTGTTGCGCAGGTTCTGCAGTTCCTGCGTCTGCGTCTGCACGGACTTGCGCTGCGCTTCGAGCGCTTCGATTTCGGCCTTCGGCAACGCGTAGCCGCGCGTATGGAGCCGTTCGGCGACGGTATCGAGTTGTCCGCGAAGGAGTGCCGGGTCGAGCATGTCAAACAGCCTGGAAAGTGAGGACCGCGGATTATCCCGCGTGGCCACGCGCGCCGCAACGCGACACGCCGCGCTGCTGTGCCCGATGGCGCCTCAGGTGGGGGCTCGGGCGCCGCCGAACGATTTCGTGAGCGCGCCGCCGAGCTGGCGCAGGCTGATGCTGTTGAGGGGAAATTCGAGGAGCACGTGCGTAAGGCTCAGGAGGAGCAATACCATGAAGCCGATGCGATAGTCGTAGAAATACAGCGCGGTTGCCGCGAGGCTCGCGAGCACGATCGCTAGCATGCGCGTCTTCGGGACGGCTGCCCAGCGGATCACGTCGACTTTGATGAACCAGTTGAGATAGTGGTACGTGTACACGAACGAGAGCAGGCCTGCGATGCGCCCGTCGAATGACAGGTTCGGGAGGCCCACGACTACGCCGAGCGCCGGCGCGACATCGCCGAAGTAGTACCGACCGGCGAGCGCGAGCTGCGGGAACACGGCTGCCGCGGACGGCGGCAGCACGATGAGCACCGTGATCGCCGTGAGATAGGCTGCGACGAGACCGTACTGCGCCAGGCTGCGCGAACGGATCGCGCCGACCGTCATGAAGACAAGCGTGAACAGCGAGACATGGATCAGCGTCGGGATCAGCAGCCACGCGAGGCCGAAAGGCGTGCCGATCGCGGCGAGGAAGGCGAACACCGCAGTGGAAACGCCCAGCGAGATCAGCAGGCGGCGCGACGGCAACGCGAGTGCGAAGATCGCGCAGGCGACGAACGTGCCCGAGACGATGATGCCGAGCCAGAACGCATCCGCGATGAACATCGCGCCGAGCGCGATCACGCACAGCCCGAGCGCGATGTAGCGGTTCGGCAGGAAGTAGCGGCGGTCGTGCAGCCACGAGATTTCGGTCAGATAGTGCAGCGGGCCGAGTACGGCATAGGAAAGCAGGAACAGCTCGAATGGCAGCAAATACGAAACCGCGAGCGCCGCGAGCATGAGCAAGAGATGCAGAGCATGCCCGGCACGGCCGTTGCTCAGTGCGGGCTGCGCGTTAGTGGGCTGCGGCGGGACATCATTGCGGTGACCTTCTCGCCTGCTCCGTTCCGCGGTCGGCCGCCGCTTCATGCGTCGCCCTTCCCCTTCGCGGCCTGTCGACGCGCAGCGCGCACCGCGGCGAGTTTTTCGCCGATCTTGCCTTCGAGCCCGCGATCGGTCGGCTGGTAGAACTCGCGGCCTTGCAAGACGTCCGGCAGACACTGCTGCTCGTAGGCGATGCCGCCTTCGCGATCGTGATCGTATTGATAGTCCTTGCCGTAGCCGAGACCCTTCATGAGCTTCGTCGGCGCGTTGCGCAGGTGCAGCGGCACGTCGAGCGTGCCGGTCTGCGCGATCAGGCCGCGCACCTCGCCGAACGCGCTGTAGGCCGCGTTGCTCTTCGCTGCGACCGCAAGATAGATCGCGACCTCGGCGAGCGCGAGCTCGCCCTCGGGAGAGCCGAGTCGGTCGAACGTTTCCCAGGCTTCGAGCGCGAGGGTGAGCGCGCGCGGATCGGCGAGGCCGATGTCCTCGATCGCCATGCGCGTGAGTCGCCGCGCGAGATACGCCGGGTCGACGCCGCCGTCGAGCATGCGCATGCACCAGTACAGCGCGGCATCGGCGTCCGAGCTGCGCACCGACTTGTGCAGCGCCGAGATCTGGTCGTAGAACTGTTCGCCGCCCTTGTCGAAGCGACGCGTGCGATCGGCGAGCACCTGCGCGAGCGTCGACTCAGAGATGACGCCGCCTTCCGCGACGTCGGCGGCGATCTCGAGCAGGGTCAACGCGCGGCGTACGTCGCCGTCGGCCGCGCGGGCGATCAGCGCGAGCGATTCGTCGGCGATCGTCAGGTTGCGCTCGCGGAGGCCACGCTCGGTGTCGGCGAGCGCGCGCCGCAGCGCCGCGACGATCGCATCCGGCGACACCGCGTCCATGACGTGCACTCGGCAGCGCGACAGCAGCGCGGAGTTGAGTTCGAACGAGGGATTCTCGGTCGTCGCGCCGACGAAGATGATCACGCCCTTTTCGATGTGCGGCAGGAACGCGTCCTGCTGCGACTTGTTGAAGCGGTGCACCTCGTCGACGAACAACACGCTGCGTTCGCCCTGCCCGAAGGCGACTTCGGCCTCGGCGAGCGCAGCGCGCACGTCGGCGAGACCCGACAGCACGGCGGAGATCGCGCGGAAGCGCGCCTTCGCGTACTTCGCGAGCAGCAGTGCGAGCGTCGTCTTGCCGCAGCCCGGTGGTCCCCAGAGGATCATCGAATGGACATTGCCCGCCTCGATCGAGCGTCGCAGCGGCGTACCGGCGCCGAGCAGGCGCTGCTGGCCGACGATGTCGTCGAGCGTGCGCGGGCGCATCCGCTCCGCGAGCGGCTTCAGGCCCTCGGGTTCGGCGAACAGTTCGCGTGGCGGGTTGGCGGGCTTGCGCGGCGGCATCGTTCAATCATACGTGATGCGTCCAGCCGCAGCGCTCGTGCCGCGAGGAACGGGTGCGCGCGCCAGAGCCTCGTGCACGCTGCGGTCACTGCCTGCGTGCACCGGCCTTGCCCGCGGGCATCTTGCGGACGGTTCCACGTGCGGCATCGCCGGCGACGCTCTGCTGCCCCGGTTTCCAGGGGCGGCCAAGCTTCTGCTCGATATATGAGCGAATCATCTGCCTGAGCACCTGCGACGGCGTGACGTCTTCGCCGTAACAGAGCTCTTCGAAGACCGCCTTCTTGTCCGGATCGAGAAGAATCGTGAGCCGGGCGGTGCGCTGCTCGATCGTCATGGCGGATTCTATTTGCCTTGTATGTGCATAGTATTATAATCAAATAATATCCACGTCAAGCCGCCGCAGGCGGCGACACGATCTGCGCCAGGCGGCTGCGCCGCCGTGCGCAGCGCTGCGAGGCTCGAAGATGGCAAACGCGCACGACCGTGGTTCTTCCCTGCGCGCCTTTCCCTGGGCGCTGTACGAACCGAAACTGTGGACGGTTCTGCGCCGGGGCTATCGCATCGCCGATCTGCGCGGCGATGCGATAGCCGGGCTCACGGTCGCGATCGTCGCCCTGCCACTCGCGATGGCGCTCGCGATCGCCTCTGGCACGACGCCCGAAAAGGGCCTGCACACCGCGATCATCGCGGGTTTCCTGATTTCGTTCCTTGGCGGATCGCGCGTACAGATCGGCGGGCCTACTGCCGCGTTCATCCCGGTCGTGTTCAGCGTGATCGAGAAGTTCGGCTACGGCGGGCTCATCCTGTGCACGCTGCTCGCGGGCTTGATGCTGATCGCTGCGGGCATCTTCCGCGTCGGTACGTTGCTCAAATACATCCCCAAACCGGTAGTCATCGGGTTCACTTCGGGCATCGCGGTGTCAATTTTCGCGAGTCAGGTGAAGGACCTGCTCGGGCTGCGCATGGGTGCGGTACCGGTCGAGTTCTTCGCGCGCTGGAAAGCCTATTTCGCGCACCTGCCGGATTTCACTCCGGCTGCACTCGCGATCGCAGCGGGCTGCGTGGCCATGATCGCGTTGCTGCGCCGTTTGCGCCCACTGTGGCCGGGTTTCCTGATCGCGGTCGCGACCGCGACCGTGCTGTGCCTGCTATTCGCATTGCCGGTCGAGACGATCGGCAGCCGCTTCGGCGCCATCCCCGCGGCGCTGCCGCGCTTCGCGATCCCGCAGATTCCGTTCGAGCGCACGGTCGAGTTGTTCCCGAGTTCGTTCACGATCGCCTTCCTGGCAGGTGTCGAGTCCTTGCTGTCGGCGGTCGTGGCCGACGGCATGACCGGCGGCCGCCATCGCTCCAACGCAGAACTCGTCGCGCAGGGCATCGCCAACGTCGGCTCTGCGCTTTTCGGCGGCTTGCCGGCTACGGGTGCGATCGCGCGCACGGCGACGAACGTCCGCTCGGGCGGCCACACGCCGGTCGCGGGCATGCTGCACGCGCTGTTCCTGCTCGTGTTCATGCTCGCGCTCGCGCCATTGATGCGCTACATACCGCTCGCCGCGCTCGCCGCGGTGCTGCTGATCGTCGCCTGGAACATGGCCGAGATCGAAGGCTTTTCGCAATTGATGCGCGGGCCGGTCGGCGATCGCGTCGTGCTGCTGCTGACCTTCGGCCTGACTGCGATGTTCGACCTCACCGTGGCGATCGAGGTCGGGCTCGTGCTCGCTGCTTTCCTGTTCATGCACCGCATGAGCGAGGTCGTCGAGATGGAATCGCACGTCTCGCTGATCGAGGAAGACAGCATCGATCCGCCTAGCGCGGAGCCGGACCAGCGTGCGCAACTGCCGCCGGGCGTCGAGGCGTTCCAGATATCCGGTCCGCTGTTCTTTGCGGTCGCCAATCGGCTCGACGAAGTCCTCGATCAGTTTCCGGATCCGCCGCGCCTTTTCATCCTGCGCATGCGCCTCGTACCGCTGATCGATACGACCGGCGTGACCGCGCTGCGCCAGTTCCTCGGCCGCTGCAGGCGCAACGATACGCGCGTCATCCTGTCCGGACTGTGCGAACAGCCGCGCGCGATCCTTGATCAGATGCAGCTGCGCCCTGACGGCGTGCAGCTGCGTTTCGCGGCAGATTTCGCCGAAGCGGTGCGCCTCGCGCACGACGACCTGACGAAGGACGCCTGAGCGTCGTTACTGCTTGAGTGGGTGCACTTCGGCCGCGGGTGTCGGGTCGCCGATGATGTCGACGCCCTTTGGTGGCGTGAAGCGGAATGTCTCGGCGGCGAGCTTAGGATTGCGCTGCCAGGCCGAGAAGCGGATCTGCGTCTGGTTGCCGTAGGCGTCCTTGAACACCATGCGCGAGAGGCCGGCGCTGTCGAAACCGAGTTCCGCATACTCGAACTGCGGCTCCTTGTCCTTCGACTTGAGCCGCAGCCAGACGAGGCCGTCGCGCTCGCCCTGCTCGCTCGTCGTGAAGTCGCGATCGAGCTGGGACAGGTCGGTCAACACGGTGAGCGGGCTGTGCGCCTCTTCGGTACCTTGCGGGCGTACGCTCACCTGCTCGAGGTCGGGATCGTAGACCCACACCTTGTCGCCGTCCGCGACGATCGTCTGCTTGAACGGCGTATTCGTCTCCCAGCGGAATTGTCGCGGCGCCTTCAATGCGAGCGTGCCGCGACTCGTCTTCGTCTTGCCGCTGGTTGCATCCGCGACGCTCTGTTCGAAGCTGCCCGACACGGCGTTGAGGTCCTTCGCGAAAGCGTCGAGGCGCGCACGCGCGCCGTCCGCGGCCGTTGCCGCTTGCGCGACCACGAGGGAGAAAAAGCAGGCCAGGATGCGCATGTTCGAACCGTCATGGATGGTGGGTGGATTATCGGCGGCGCAAGCTGAACGCGGGATACGCAGCGCGCTGATCAGACGCGCTGCGGCTCAGAGTTCAGGCGGCGCCGCGAGTACTTCGCGATTGCCGTTGTGCTGCGGCGCGCTGACGATGCCCTGCGCTTCCATCATCTCGATCAGGCGCGCGGCGCGGTTGTAGCCTATCTTGAGTCGACGCTGTACGCCCGAAATCGAGGCGCGGCGCGACTCGGTGACGATCGCGACGGCCTTGTCGTACAGCTCGTCATAGTCGCCGTCGGCTTCCTCGTTCTCTTCGGGCAGGCCCGATTCGCCGACGACGCGGCCGTCGCCGAGGGACTGCACTTCGGCGATGAAGCCGAGGTTGTAGTCGGGCTTGCTCTGGCTGCGCAGGTGGCGGACGACCTTGTGCACTTCTTCGTCGCTGACGAAGGCGCCGTGCACGCGCTCGGGTGTCGCGGTGCCTGGCGGCAGATAGAGCATGTCGCCGTGGCCGAGCAACGCCTCGGCGCCGCTCTGGTCGAGGATCGTGCGCGAGTCGATCTTGCTCGATACCTGGAACGCGATGCGCGTCGGAATGTTCGCCTTGATGAGACCCGTGATCACGTCGACCGAGGGCCGCTGCGTCGCGAGGATGAGATGCACCCCGGCCGCGCGCGCCTTCTGTGCGAGACGCGCGATGAGTTCCTCGACCTTCTTGCCGACGATCATCATCATGTCGGCGAACTCGTCGATGATGATGACGATGTAGGGCAAGGGTTCGAGCGGCTGGGCGACATCGACGGCGCCGCCGCCGAGTTCCGCGCCCGCGGGCTTCGGCACGAACAATGGATCGAGCAGCGGCTGCCCGGCGTCCTGCGCGTCGCGCACTTTCTTGTTGAAGCCGGCGAGATTGCGCACGCCGACCGCGGACATGAGCTTGTAGCGGCGTTCCATCTCGGCGACGCAGCCACGCAGGCCGTTGGCGGCCTCCTTCATGTCGGTGATGACCGGCACGAGCAGATGCGGGATACCCTCGTACACCGAGAGCTCGAGCATTTTCGGGTCGATCATCATGAGGCGCACGTCACGCGCGCTCGCCTTGTACAGGAGGCTCAGCACCATCGCGTTGACCGCGACCGACTTGCCCGAGCCGGTCGTGCCCGCGACGAGCAGATGCGGCATCTTGGCGAGGTCGGTGACGACCGGGCGGCCGCTGATGTCCTTGCCGAGCGCGAGTGCGAGCGGCGACTTCAGGCTGTCGTACTTCTCCGACTTGAGAATCTCGGAGAGATAGACGATCTCGCGATTGACGTTCGGGATCTCGAGGCCAATAACCGATTTGCCCGGAATGACGTCGACGACGCGCACGCTGATGACCGACAGGCCGCGCGCGATGTCCTTGTCGAGATTGCTGATCTGGCTGCCCTTCACGCCGGGCGCGGGTTGCAGTTCGAAGCGCGTGATGACCGGGCCCGGGTGCGCGCTCACGACCTGGGCGTCGATGCGGAAATCCTTGAGCTTGAACTCGACCTGGCGCGAGAGCGCATCGAGCGCCTCCTCCGAATAGCCCTTGACCTGCTGCTGCGGCTCGTCGAGCAGCGACAGCGGCGGCAGCTCGCTCGACGCGATGCCGGAGAACAGCGGGATCTGCTGCTCGCTCTCGGCGCGCTTGCTCTTCTCGATCGGCGCGAGCACGGGCTCGATCTTGAGCGGCTCGCGCTTGGCCTGCTTGACCGTGTCGACCTTGCGCACTTCCTCGCGCTCGACGCGCGCCGCGCGGGCGACGCGCACGTCTTCGACCTTCTTTGCGCTCTCTCCGAGCCAGGCGAACGCCGTGTAGAGGCCGCGGCCGATCGCGTCCATGAGCTTGAACCACGACAGACCCGTGGCGAGTGTCACCGCGACGAGCAGCAGCGTGATGAGGAAGAGTTTGGCGCCGAGGTCGCCGAAACCGTGCAGCAAGGAGCCGCCGATGACCTGGCCGAGGATGCCGCCGCCGCGGCCGTCCTTCGACGGCAGGTTGTTGCCGACGAAACTCAGGTAGCCGAGGCCGCTGCCGCTGAAGAAGAACAGCACGCCGCCGAACAGCCGCATCGCCGGGCGCAACGCGGAGTCCGGCTCGCTGTCGTCATCGCGCACGAGCGCCCAGCCGACCGCGAGCAGCAGCAGCGGAAACACGTACGCGACGTAGCCGAACAGGTAGAGCACGACGTCCGCGATGTACGCGCCGACGCGACCGCCGATGTTGCCGATCTTCGTCGTCTCGGACTTGGCGTGCGACCAGCTCGGATCGTTGGTGTCGTAGCTGAACAGGCAGGCGAGCAGATACACCACGACCGTCAACAGGACGATGATGGCCACCTCGCGCAGCACACGCTGCGCGACGCTGATCGAGGCCTTGCCGGTTTTCGTTGAGCCGTTCTTCTGGTCGCGCGCCACCGCGTTATTCTACCTTAAATTCGTCCGTTAACATATTGTTTTTCAAAGCTGCATTCCCTGCAGCGCGGGGTGCACGAGCTTGCCGTTCTCGACGTTGATGCCGCTCTTGAGGGGAGCAAACTTGCGCCAGCTCTTGTCCGCCGCGAGGCGCTGGACGTAGGGCAGGATCGCCGCGCAGATCGCTTCGGATGAGGTCTTCGGCACGGCGCCCGGCATGTTCGTCACGGCGAAGTGGGTCACGCCGTCGACGAGGTAGGTCGGGTTCGCATAGGTCGTCGGCTTCGACGTCTCGAAGCAGCCACCCTGGTCGATCGAAATGTCGACGAGCACGCTGCCCTTTTCCATGTTCTTGACCATTTCGCGCGTGACGACGCGCGGTGCCTTCGCGCTCGGAATCAGCACGGCGCCGATCACGAGATCGGCACTCGTGACTTCGCGCGCGACGTATTCCTCGTACGGATAGAGCGCGGTCACATTCGGGGCGAGATTCATCATCTCGCGCAGGCGGTCCTGGCGCTTCTCGAACACGACCACGTTCGCACCGCCCGCGGCGGCGAGTTCAGCCGAATTGCGTCCGGCCGCACCCGCGCCGAAGACGACGACCTTGCCGCGCTCGGTCGACGGCAGGCCGCCGAGCAGCTTGCCCTTGCCGCCGGCTGGCTGATGCAGCAGATGCGTGCCGATTTGAACCGCGATGCGCCCGGCGATGATAGACATCGGGGCGAGCAGCGGCAGCGTGCCGTCGGCGTCTTCGACCGATTCGAACGCGACGCCGGTGAGGCCGATATCGAGCAGGCGACGGGTCAGTTTCGGATCGGGTGCGAGATGCAGATAGCAGAACAGCAGATGATCCTTGCGCAGCAGCTTGAGATCGCCGGCGATCGGTTCCTTCACCTTGACGATCAGCTCGCCGACCTCGTAGAGCTTCTTCGCGGTCGGCATCAGCTTGACGCCGAAGCGCGTGTACTGCTCGTCGGAGAAGCCGCTCTTCTCTCCGGCGCCCTGCTGCACGAACACCTCGTGGCCGCGATGGACGAGGTCGCCACATGCAGCGGGAACGAGGGCGACGCGCCCCTCAAGGGTTTTGGTTTCCGAAGGCACACCGATACGCATGACCGACTCCGAAGTGACAAGGGGGCGCGACGTTGGGAATACTAGTGTTGCAGCCGTGCACCGCCCGGCTTGCAACTTGAATCGGCACGCCAGGGGCCCCATCCTTCGGGTTCCCCGCTCGTGCGCACTCTTTGGCCGCTAAGTAAGAGAATTATACATGACGACTCCCAGGCATAGCCGCTTGATCATTCTTGGATCGGGACCCGCGGGATACACGGCGGCGGTGTACGCCGCGCGCGCAAACCTCAAACCTCTGCTCATCACCGGCCTGCAACAAGGCGGTCAGCTGATGACGACGACCGACGTCGACAACTGGCCCGGCGATGTCGAGCACCTGCAGGGCCCGGCCCTCATGGAGCGCATGCAGAAGCACGCCGAGCGCTTCGACACCGAGATCGTCTTCGATCACATCCACAGCGCCGAGTTGTCGCGCAAGCCCATTCGCCTCGTCGGCGACAGCGGCGAATACACCTGCGACGCGCTGATCATCGCCACAGGGGCAACGGCGAAGTACCTCGGCATCCCGTCCGAGGAAAAGTACAAGGGCCAGGGCGTCTCGGCCTGCGCGACCTGCGACGGCTTCTTCTATCGCGACCAGGAGGTCGCCGTGATCGGCGGCGGCAATACCGCTGTCGAGGAAGCGCTCTACCTCGCGAACATCGCGAAGAAGGTCACCGTCGTGCATCGCCGCGACAAGTTCAAGGCCGAGAAGATCCTGCAGGACAAGCTGTTCGCGAAGCAGCAGAGCGGCAAGGTCGAGGTGGTCTGGCACAACTACGTCGATGAAGTCCTCGGCGATGCGTCGGGCGTGACCGGCGTGCGCATCAAGAACGTGCAGGACGGTTCGACGCGCGACGTCGGCGTACACGGCATGTTCGTCGCGATCGGCCATACGCCGAACACCGCGCTGTTCGACGGCCAGCTCGACATGCGCAATGGCTACATCGTCATCAAGTCGGGTATCGAAGGTGGCGCCACAGCGACGAGCGTGCCGGGCGTGTTCGCCGCGGGCGATGTCGCCGATCAGGTGTACAGACAGGCCGTCACCTCGGCCGGATTCGGCTGCATGGCCGCGCTCGACGCCGAGAAATATCTCGACAAGCTGGGCCTCGCCGGCTAGAAGGAACGGATGAGCCTGCAAGCGCGTTTCCACACTGCACTCGATGAGATCGACGCGCAGTCGTGGGACGCGCTGCTGCCGGACGACAACCCTTTCGTCCGGCATGCGTTTCTCGCCGGCCTCGAAAGCAGCGGCAGCCTGCGTTTCGACTATGGCTGGCGCGCACAACACCTGGCGCTGTACCGCAACGACGAGCTCGTCGCCGCCGCGCCGTTGTACCTGAAGCGCAACTCGCACGGCGAATTCATCTTCGACTGGAGCTGGGCGAGCGCGTACGAACGAGCAGGGCTCGAGTACTACCCCAAGCTGCTGGGCGCCGTGCCCTACTCGCCTGTGACTGGCGCTCGCCTGCTCGTCGGCATCGGCGCCGATGCGCCGAGATTGCGCGAACATCTCGTCACCGCGCTCGCGAGTGCCGCCGACGGCGCGAAGCTCTCGTCGGTGCACGTCAATTTCGTCAATGACGGCGACGCGGCAACGCTGCGACAAGCGGGATGGCTGGCGAGGCATGACTGGCAATTCCACTGGCGCAATCGCGGATGGGCCGATTTCGACGCGTTTCTCGCAGCGCTCAACCACAAGAAGCGAAAGAACATCCGCCAGGAGCGCGCACAGGTCGCGCGCGCGGCGGTCGTCTGCGAGTTGCGCCACGGCGATGAACTCGGCGACGCGGACTGGCGCGCGATCCACGGTCTCTATCTGCAGACGTTCGCCGAGCGCGGCAACCATCCCGCGCTGACCGAGGCCTTCTTCCGCCATCTCGGTGCGACGATGCCGCGCCAGGTCGTCGTCGTGCTATGCCGGCGCGACGCGCAGATCATCGCCATGGCTTTCATGCTGCGTTCGTCGACGACGCTGTACGGCCGATACTGGGGTTGCTTCGAGAACGTCGCGGGCCTGCATTTCGAGGCCTGCTACTACCAGGGCATCGAGTACTGCCTGCGCCACGGCCTCGAAGTGTTCGAGCCCGGCGCGCAAGGGGAACACAAGGTCGCGCGCGGGTTCCTGCCGACGATGACGCGCTCATTCCATTACATTCGTGACCGACGTTTTCGTGCGGCGATCGCGGAGGCACTGCAACGCGAGGCGGAGGGCCTGCGCGGCTATCGCGAAGAGTTGCTCGAGCACTCGCCCTACGTCACTCGTGCGCCGGTCCCGCAGAGCTAGGTGCCGCGTCCGCCGTCTGCATCAGTGCATCGAGCATCTGCGAAACCCACACCGCGAGCTGGCGCGCAACGTCGATCGGCGCATCGTCGGTGTAGCGCAACGGCATCGCTTCCGCGACTTGATCCTCTACCAGGCTGAACTGGCCGTCGTCGGCGGCGCTCGGCAGTCTGCCGAGCGCGTAGATGCCGATCGCATAATTGTGTACGTCGCGCGGCGTGATTTTCTCGCCCGCAAGGATACGTGCGCACAGCTCGCGCAGGTGCCAGCTGTTCGTCGTCGTCTCCGCCATCGGCCCGTAGGTAAGGCGCCGCGCCGACCAGCCGACCAGCGCCTTGGCCGCGAGTTGCTCCGGCGAACGCAACGGCAGGTGCGCAAGCATCATGTCTTGCAACGTCTCGCCCACGGTCCAGTTGAGGTTGTTGCCGGCCTGCTCGAACACGACATGGTTGCCGCGGCCGATGCGCCAGTCGCGTTCAAGGACGCGCCGCGACAGCAACGCCTTGCTGAGCGGGTCTTTTGCGGTGTCCACGCGCCAGCGCAGCGAACGCAGCGGATGTCCTCGCTCGCCGTCCGGCGAAGGTACGTAGGTCTGCCAGCGCAGGCTCGCGCCGTCCGCGCTG
>Ga0163162_10000661_pt1 | contig 31916 bp, 25 predicted proteins | sample S55metaG_FD_115310 | JGI IMG/M metagenome (GOLD analysis project Ga0163162, IMG submission 115310) | Switchgrass rhizosphere microbial communities from Kellogg Biological Station, Michigan, USA - S5-5 metaG | ecosystem: Host-associated > Plants > Roots > Rhizosphere > Soil | place: USA... | reverse complement strand
GACTCGCCCTGCACGATCATCTCCTGCGTGCCGCGCATGCTGTCCATCACGTTCATGATCGAGAACGGCAAGGTAGGCATGACTTTGTCCGCAACCATGGCTTCCGGATCAGCCTCGAGCAGCGAGACGTAGACGCGATTGTTGACGTGCTGTTTGTTCAGCAGAGCGATCGTTGACGCCAGATCCATTTTGCGTCCCAGTTGAGGGCCACCGCGACGGACGCGGTCGAGAGTCTCGCCATCGCTGACCAGAATCCGCAGCGGACCCTTCGACGTCGACGTCGGAATGTGGATTGGAATCTGGTGCACAATTACGTCGCCCCGATAGGGGCGCAGTACCGTTTCGATGGTGATATTGTCCCCGGGCCGGGCCTCGATCAAATCGGTGCGCGCACCTTCCAGCCGCGCCCAGCGCCGTTCGCGAACCAGGTCGAAATCAAGCTGCACGCCGCGCACGCCCGGCACCGTGTAAGGGTTGTCGTAGATGCGGCTGAAACGTTCCCCCAGCGACATCGCCGCCATCACTGCAGCCGGTTGTCCGCCATCGGACGGCGCGAACATGTTCTGAACCGTCACATCGGGATATCCGTTCACGCTGATCCGGCCGTTCATGCGGTAGGTCGTGTCCTCGCCGTATTCGTTCACTCCATGCAGCGCGTTGAACACCGTCGCCATCATGGCCAGCGGACTCAGGTTCGCGTTGTTCAAAACCTCGTAATGAAATTGCTTGTCCGTCGCTCCACCGTGGATCTGCAACGTGACCGGAATCATCTCAGGCTGCTTGCCGAACTCGCCCATGATGCCGGTGTGCCGGTCCTGCACGAATGCGCCTACCGCCTCGGTGGCGTTCACGATCTTGAACGCGTTCAGCGGCGACGGCAGAGTCGCCAGCACTTCCGCCTTCGTCATCGGCAAATCCACCATCCCAAATTGCAGCAGCGGATGACCGCACGCCAACAAATGCTGCGCGTCCATGTAGGTGACAGTGCACGTGGCTGCGATGTCCATGTCACCGCGCACCAGAATCGCGCTGATGGCTGAGCCCGGCTCCAACGGTTCGGGTTGCTTGCTCTCACTTACTGAGCCCACTCCCATCACCGGCACGATGCCGGCTTTCGCGAACTGAGGAGCGAATCGCTGCATCGCGTCCTGCGAAAATCCGGTGAACACCAGCGGAGCTTCTATCGGCTTCAGATAGTTGGCGTAATCCTGGGTAGGAACATTCTCAACTCCCGGACCTGACGTCGGTGTCGTACTTCGGACCACCTTCGCGCTCCCCGCATTGTTGCCTGGGCTCCGGTCCATGGCATTGATCTCGAGCATCTCGGCGATCGGCGTCACTCCGGCGATCGGTTCCTTGGAAAATTCTCCGATGCGAAATGCGAGCGCACCCGCCAGCTTGCCATTGAGGTACACCGGACTGCCGCTCATCCCCGCGACCACCCCGGTATATTCAGCCTTTTCGCCCGACAACCGGACCAGAATAATGTCGCCCTTGGGTCCGTTCGCATTCTTCAGAATTCCAAGAACTTCCACGCCCATGGACTCCGGTTTCGTGCCCTGAAATACGGTGTAAGCAACACCGTGCATGCCGGCATGGATTTCGCTGACGGGAATGGTTTCAGCCGGTTTGTTCGTCTGGGCCTGAACCACTGACGAAAGAAGGGTTAACGAGGGAAGGGCAGATAAAAGTAAGAGAGCCGGAAAAGTCCAGAAAAGAATACGTCTCATGAATTTGACCTGGAGCAATGAGGCTCCGCCGACCAAACGACCTACACTTCGCGCTGCGTATGCGATCTGCCGGGGCGGGAGAGGAGTTATAACGAAAGCCGAGGCCGTGCAAAACATCCCAATCGCGAAGCCCTGCGTCTATACTAGCATAACGATTTTCCGAGGCCTTCCATGTTCTTCGTTGAACGGTTTTGCGTTGAGTGGATTAGAAAGCTCAAATTTTCCAGCCCGGTATTCCTGACTATCCCATTGATGATGTTGGCTTTCCTTCTGTTATCGACACCCGGCCTTCTCGCCCAGGACCAGTCGCAACCCGCCGCTGGCAGTCAAAAACAGGAGGCTCCGCCTGAAGCGGGTGGCCCCCAGAATGACGTCGGGCCCTATGCTATCCCAAAGAAAAAGGAAGAACCGCCTCCGCCGCCACCCCCAGCCAAGCCCAAAAAAGTCGAAGGCATGCCGGACTATTCCATCAAAGTGGACGTCCCCTTAGTGAATGTTGACGTACTGGTTACTACCAAAGACGGGCAATTCATTCCAGGGTTGAAGAAAGAAAACTTCCGGGTCCTGGAAGATGGGGTCCAGCAAAGCCTGACTAATTTCAACGTCTCGGAAGCCCCAATAACGGCTGTCCTGCTGGTCGAATTTGCCTCCACCAACTACTACTTCATGGTGGAGGCCCTGAACGCCAGCTACTCCTTCGCCAATGCGCTCAAGAAGAATGACTGGGTGGCCGTAATTTCCTACGACATGAAACCACATATTCTGGCTGACTTCACCCAGGACAAGCAGGCCGTCTACGGAGCATTAAACCAGTTGAGAATCCCCGGGTTCGCCGAAACCAATCTGTTCGATGCCTTGTATGACACATTGGATCGGGTCGATCAGATCGAAGGGCGTAAGTACATCATCCTCGTAACTACCGGCATCGATACCTTCAGCAAACTCAACCTGGACCAGATCACCAAAAAGATCAAGACCGCCCACGATGTCACCATCTTCCCCATCAGCGTGGGCTTTGCCGTACGCAACTACTGCGAGACTCACAGCTGCGGCTATACCCACGGCATGGGCATTCCAGTCGGCGAAATGGATTACCTCCAGGGTGACAATGAAATGCGGACCTTTGCCAGCCTGACCGGCGGACGCGCCTACTTCCCGCGCTTCCAGGCGGAGCTGCCGGAGATCTTTCACGATGTCATCGGCGACATTCGCAACCAGTACAACCTCGCCTATCACCCGACCAACCCCAAGCTGGATGGCACTTACCGCAAACTAAAAGTAGAAGTGATCGCCCCGGACGGAGGCCAACTGAAGGTCAAGGACCAGAAAGGGAAAGACGTGAAGTACACCGTCGCCGCAAGGGAAGGCTACACGGCAAAGCACACCGTGGACTAGTTGGTGTTGGTTATGTGGGCGGACACTCTTGTCCGCCGCCTTTGACTTTGATTTGATTTAGAACCACTACCGAACTAGTGAACGTGGGCAACCGTATCCAGCAGGAATAGCAATCCCACTCCCAGGAAGACCACGAGCGCCATTTTCACTCCCGGCTCGCGGTTAACCTCCGGCATCAAGTCTGAGGCCGCAACGTAAATCGTTACTCCCGCCGAAAGCGGCAGGCCGTAACTGACTTCATGACGGAACACCGCCATGGTCAGCACTCCCGCCAGTGTGGACGCCCCCAGTAGCATCGATGCTCCCCACGCGATACTCCGGCTCCGCCCGCTGGCAAGCATCACCGACGCAATGGTGAATCCTTCGGGAATCTTATGCAGAAAAATGGCCACGAAGATCACCCAGCCCAGCCAGTTGGAAACAATAAAGCCCGATGCGATCGCAATGCCGTCAAAAAAAGTATGGATGATCAGCCCCATGAGCACCGAGTACCCTCGGTGTCCGTGCACGAAAGCATCTTTGTGTGTTTCTTCGCCGAAATGGAAGTGGGGGGTGACCGTGTGTTCGAACAAATGAACCAGAAGATAACCAGCCAGTACGAGGATCGGAGCGCTCTTGCCTCGAAGCTGCAGGCTCGCTGGGAAGATCTCTATAATCGCGGTCGCCAGCATGAATCCCGCACCCAGCGCCACGAAGTACTTCAAATAGGAACGGTCCCAATGTTTTTGGACAATGATGGCGCCGCCGAAAACATTGGCGGCAGCCGCAGTAAGCCCCAATAGAAGACTAAGGAGAATGGGATGCATGTACGCGGGCGATGATAACAGTTCCCCGTCTGCACTTGCCGCTACCGCTATGCCGCCTGTTTAACGGCGCCACTTAAGCCGTTCAGTATTTTTCCCAATTCATTTGCCCTGTCGAACAGCTGTCTTCCCTGTTCCTGAGAAAAGTAAGCCAGGTTCTGGGCAATCATCAACTGGGTTTCAACCTCAACCAGCGATCCTCGCGCGCGTTCCAGAAAATAGTGGAACTCATTGGCCGAGTAGCGTGCCTGCCCCTCCGCGATGTTCGTGGGTATTCCAACCGCCGAGCGCCGTAACTGGCTGGCCAGCCCGTACATTTCCTCTCGGGGAAACGCTTTGCTCGTGCGGTAAACATCCATGACAAAATCCATCGCCTTCTGCCATGCGATCAAATCCCGGTATGACTGCCGCATAAAAATAACCCTCCTGAGGACAATCATGCCTATGTCTGTTTGAAAAAGATGTGACGAGTAAACACAGAGAACTGAGAACCGAGAACTAATAACTGCCTTGCAATCAGTTCCCGGTTCTCAGTTCTCAGTTCCAAAACGGAACTACCCGCTATGCCGGATATGCATCACGTCACCATCCTTCACGATGTAGTCTTTGCCTTCAAGACGCAGCGTGCCCTTGGCGCGGGCATTGGCTTCGGAGCCAGCTTCCAGCAACTGGTCCCAGCGAATAGTCTCGGCGCGAATGAAATGCTTCTCGAGATCAGAGTGGATCGCACCCGCGGCTTCGACAGCGCGAGTCCGGACGGGAATTGTCCACGCGCGGCATTCGTCTTCACCAGCGGTAAAGAATGAAATCAGTCCCAGCAGGGTGTAGGTGGTGCGGATCAGACGAACCAGTCCACTTTCTCTCAACCCATAGCTTCCCAGGAACTCGGCAGCATCTGCGTCACTCATCTCAGCCAGTTCCGCTTCCACTTTTCCGCAAATGGCAGACGCTCCGGCGTTGGGACGCGAAGCCACTTCGGTCAGGTTGTACTTCGTAATCGCATTCTCAAGATCGTTGCCGAGTTCCGTACTCTCGCCTACGTTGAGCACGTACAAAATTGGCTTCTCGCTGAGAAACATGAAGCCGCGGAGACGCTTCTTGTCCTCCGGCGTCATTTCCATTTCGCGCAGCGGACGCTCGCTACCCAGATGAGCGTTGGCCAGCTTCAGCAGATCAAACTCTCTTTCCAGCTCGGGAGTGCGCATCTTCTTCAGATCTTTTTCCAGCCGCTCCAGCCGTTTTTCGATCTGTCCCAGATCACTGACCATCAAATCGAAATCCACGTTCTTGATGTCACGCAGTGGATCGACCGGCCCAACGTGCGGAATCGAAGGATCATCAAAAGCGCGAACCACGTGGGCCAGCGCGTCCACATTGCGCAAGTGCCCGACATAGGCACTCTCTTTCAAAGCTTCCTGCCCAATGGCGCCAACGTCCACATATTCAACGGACGCATGCGTGAGTTTCTTCGGGCTATAGAGCGCCGCAAGGCGGTCGAGACGTTCGTCCGGCACCTTGGCCACTCCGATATGGGCCTCGCGCGGGTTGGCAAATGTCTGTCCGGAGAGATGGGCTTTCGTGAGGATGCGAAACAACGAGGTTTTGCCTACCTGAGGCAGGCCAATGATGCCAGTTTTCATAAGGATTAGAAGATGATAACAGCCGAATCAGGTCGATGACGTCATAACAAAGACCGTGCAGTCAGATAAGCCACCACGAGACCAAGCAGAATCACTCCACTTTCGATTCGTGTGGACCAATGATGCAACGCATCGAATTGCACACGCGCCGGAAGGTCAGCCGGCGCCGCATCGATCTCGCCAATCGAAGCGCGGATCGCGTCCATCCGCGGAATGACGCCGAACTGCGAAATCAGCGTCAAGGCCAGCATCATGCAGACCAAAAGATTCCTCGCCGCGAATACATGAGCTTCGCCCGAACTCAACCGGCTCAACAGCATCGAACTGGCCAGAAAAATCACACCCGACACAATGCCCATCCAGTGCAAAATCCCCAAAGACCGTCCCACCATTGACCCCGCCAGCTGTCGCGTAGGCAGCACCGAAAACGCGGTTTGCGCGACCACAGGGAAAAATATCAGTCCGCCCAGCCAGACGATCAATGAGAGCAGCACAAGAAACCGAAGAAAAGACATAACGGCCAACTATTATGACCGTCGAACGGAACGAAAGCCAGCGTCCGAAACTGAGAACCGAGAACTGAAAACTAGAAACTGATTTTATTTGCAGTCAGCTTTTGATTTTGTTTTTGGATTTGCCGCAACTAAACCGGCACCCGCACCGTCTCCACAAGCTCCCGCATCAACTGCTCGGCCTGTTCAGACTTCTTCTGAGTAGAAGAGTAGCGGCCGTTGACCGCGACGCGGTGAGCAAACACTGCCACCACCAGCGGCTTGAAATCTTCCGGCACACAAAAGGTGCGGCCATCGAGAAATGCCATAGCCTGCCCCGCGCGATATAGCATCTGGGACCCGCGAGGCGAAACCCCCAGCGAGAACTGTTCCGAATCCCGAGTGGCGCGGACAATCGCCAGTACGTAGCTGACCAGCGATTCGTCCACTCTCACTTGCGTAACAGCCTGCTGCATTTCGAGAACGTCGGCTCCGGTAAGCACCGGCTCCAGAAGTTCCAGTTGCGCAGTCCCTCCTTCCGAACGCAGAATCTCACGCTCAGAATCCGCATCGGGATATCCCATTCGTACCCGCATCAGAAACCGATCCAGCTGCGATTCGGGCAACGGATAAGTACCCAGGTGCTCGACCGGATTTTGAGTAGCAATCACCAAAAACGGTTGCGGCAGCGAGTAAGAATGCGAATCCACCGTGACCTGGCCTTCGTTCATGGCCTCAAGCAACGCGGATTGAGTTTTAGGAGTAGTGCGGTTGATCTCGTCGGCCAGCAGGACGTTGGTGAAAATCGGTCCTCGCTTGAACTCGAACTTTTGCTCGATGGCAGAGTAAATCGAGATGCCAAGAACATCAGCCGGCAGCATGTCGCTGGTGAACTGCACCCGCTGGAAGCCGCAGTCGATCGCTCGCGCCAACGCTTGCCCCAATGTGGTTTTACCCACCCCAGGGACGCCTTCGATCAGCAAGTGTCCGCGCGCCAGCACCGAAACCAGCGCCAGCCGGACAACATCATCCTTGCCGCGAATCACTTTGCGCAAAGCATTTTCCAACTGCGTCGCGCGATGGGACACGGCAATAGCGATTTCAGGCGACATCGAGAAATTCTACTATGCGATTGGAGCGGTTGAGTGGAGGGAGAAGAGTTACGAACGTCACAAGCCAGGCGTCGGACTTCGGAGGTCAGCCCTCGGACGCCAGCCTCATACGCATTTGCCGAGGTCCGACGTACGAGGTCCGCTGCCCGCTTTATCGAACAAACTCCGCCGGCCGCCCCGTCAACCTCTCGATCCGCTTGGCAATCGGTGGGTGCGTAGAGAACAGGCTCCCAAAATTCATGCCCAGCAGCGGCTGGATGATGAACAGATGCGCGGTCGATGGTGTACCCATCATCGGAACGCGGCGCGAATAAGCATCGAGTTTGGACAACGCACTGGCCAAGGCATACGGATTGCCGGTGAAATGCGCGCCGGTTTCGTCAGCCGCGTATTCGCGGGAACGTGAAACCGCCATCTGGATCAGCATGGCCGCAATTGGAGCGAGAATCAGCATGAGCAAGCCGCCCATCGCCCCGCCACCGCGACGATCGTCGCGATCGCCCATACCGCCGAAGTAGGCGCCGTAGCGCAACCATGTGATCGCACCGGCGATCGTAGCCGCGACAGAACTGATCAGGATGTCACGGTTGTTGACGTGTCCCAGTTCGTGCGCCAGCACGCCTTCAAGTTCCTCGTCATTCAGCAGATTCAGGATACCCTCAGTGACAGCCACCGAAGCGTGCGCGGGATTGCGTCCAGTGGCAAACGCATTCGGCGAATCTGTCGGTATCACGTAAATCTTCGGCATCGGCAAGCCGATTTTCTGGGTCAACCGCTCCACCACGCTATAGACACGTGGCAATTGTTCTCGTGTCACTGCCTGGGCCCGGTACGTTCTGAGCGCGATCTTGTCGGAAAAGAAGTAGGCAACGAAGTTCGTCACCACGGCAATGCCTAAGGCCAGCAGCATGCCGTTCTGTCCGCCAAAAGCGCGGCCCACGGCCATCAACAAAAGCGTCAGCGCAGTAAGCAGAAACGCGGTTTTGAAAGTATTCCCCATAACTTTGTACTCAGTATCATTAGATGGTCCAGCCAGAAAAGAGATGCATGGGCGGCGAAAGCCACCACAGACCACGTGGGGACGGGTCTCCGACCCGTCCAGGTCGAGCGCAGCTCGACAGTTTTTCTGGGGGGAAACTAGAGCGGAGCTTCGCTCCGCCAGGACCGTTCGGGCGACTTACCGCGGCAACGCCTCCGGCATCGACGCCAGCGCGTATCCCATGACCGCCATGGCAGTTGCATTCTCCCGCAGTTCCAACGGGACAATCTTGTCCAGCGTGTCAGCAGCCGTGTGGTGGTAGTTGAAGTAAGTCCGGCCATCCTGCAACAGGCCAAAAGCTGGCACTCCCTGCTTGGCCAGCGGATCGATATCAGCCTCCGGACTGTCGCTGCTCAGCAATATCAAATTCGCTCCGGATGGTTGAAGCACATCCAGCACCGGCTGCAACTTCGTAGCTGCTTCGGGGCCGATCTTGGCGCGGAATCCCAATGGATGCGAAGCTCCCAGGTCACTTTCCATCGCCGCCACATGATTGCTGATCTCCGCAGCATGCGCCTTGGCATACTCGGTGTGGCCGCGCCCCAGGTTTTCTTCGTCGATCCAGGCAATCACCCGCAGGGTCCGCCTAGGACGCAAATGCAACTGCTGCATCAACTGCGCAGTCTCCATGGCGACGGCAACGCCAGCTGCGTCGTCGATGGCCCCAGTTCCCAGGTCCCACGAATCAAGATGACCTGACACAATCACGATCTGCTCCGGATGTTCAGAGCCCTTGAGATCTCCCACCACGTTGAACGTGCTCACTTCTTCGGCGGTCTGCGAGGTCAAAATCACGTGCATGCGAACGTTCCCTTGCGACGCCAGATGAGCGATCAGATCAGCATCTTCGGCAGTCACCGCGCCCGCTGGAATGTCGGACTCCCTGCTGCCTCCGGTATGCGGCAAACGATAGTCAGCTCCTCCGACTGACCTGACCAGCGCAGCCACCGCCCCCAAAGCAGCTGCCTTGCGAGCCCCGAAGCCACGATAGATCACCGCTTCATCGTAGGCTTCCCCGGCATATCCCATAGCCGCCTTACGCTTGTCATAGAACACATTGAACAGAACAATCTTCCCCGCCACGTTCTGCTTCCCCAGGCGATCAAGATCGGCGAAGCTGTTGGCCACGACAACGTCCGCGGTGATTCCTTCCGCGGGCGTAGGGTGATTCCCCCCCAGCGCCGTAAGCACGACCTTCTGTTTCGATCCAGGAGCCTGTCCCGGATACTCCACCAGTTCGGCGGATTCGGCGCCGCGTATCCAGTGCCGCGCCTGCACCGGCTCCAGCCGCACTTCAAGACCGAGCTTGCGCATTTCTTCCGCGACATACTCGATTGCGGCTTGTGCCTGCGGAGATCCCACCGGCCGCGGTCCAATATTCTCCGTAAGGTGCGCCGCCTGTTTGTAGGCGTAGTCATCGGTCAACGCAGCATCGCGGATGGCCGCCAGTTGTTCCAGCAGTTGCGCCGGCAGAGTGGGTGCTGTTGCCACCGCACGGTCGTAATCGGAATCGGCGCGAGGCTTCGGCTTTTGCGCCACCCCGAACCCACTGAACAGCACGAAAGTTATAACCAAACAATTCACACGTCGCATTGATACAGGTCCTTAACTGAGAACTGAGAACCGACAAATAAGAACTGTTTTCCCTGGAATTTGTTTTTCTCGTCCGCCGACAAAATAGCCATCTGGCTCCACAGCACAAGCGAAGACGCTCGCACCCACAACAAGGTTACTCGGTTCCGGCAGGTGGGGGATAATCCGGCAGCTTCTGCTTGGCGGTATCGCCGCGTTTCACTTCCAGTTCGTCAAAAAGCAGCGCCGGACTCAAAACGCTTTGCGGAATTGGATCTAGCCGGTCTTCGGAATCAAAGTCTTTGCCCGCCGCAACAATGTCGTTACGCAGCGACCGCGTATCCAGATCGCCAAACACAGCGCCGCGAACCAGTTCCTCGTGGCCATCTTTGGTCGAGACCCGGTACAACAGTCTCGGAGTCAGACGAGGCCCGAGTGTCTCGACGTAATAGCCATACGGCAAATTGTGCTGCGTGCAGACCTCGATCAATTTCTTTTTCAGTTCATCCTTAGTAAGCCCTTCGGAAGATTGCACGATCAGATTTCCCAGGCTCGACGTCGGAGGCCCCGTGACCGAAGCCCGGCCGTGGCCATTGGAAGTGGGGAAATCGCGAATGGGTTCGCGGCTCAACAAGTAACTCACCAGCTGTCCTTTCTCGACCAGCGACACCCGGCTGGCCCTCACTCCTTCGTCGTCCACTTCGTAGTTACCCATAAGGGTATGACCGCCGAAGGTAGTCAGCGTCGGATCGTCGACCACTGAAAGAAAATCGGGCAGCACCCGGCTCTTGTAGTTGTTGGCCCAATCTCCCGTGGTTCGCGCATTCTGCCCCAGTTGCGGACGGTTGCCCAGCAGATTCGGCCCCACCAGTTCAGACATCAAGCCAGCGGCCGCGTCCGGAGAGAGCAACACCGGGCCGCGATACTCTTCTTCGCTGACCGGTGCATCGCGTAGCTGCTTCAAACTTGTCAGCAACTCGCGGGTGCGCGACAAGACCTCTGCTTTCGCCGGCAGCTCTTTCATCTGCCGCACCTGGTACCCGTGCGAGCGATCAAGCCGCATGCCGTCCGACGCCTGCGTATAGCCGCCGACATATACCAGGTAAAAACTGTCAGCCGTACGGACCACTGTCCCTTCCGAACTTACGAAATATCGGTTGGTGACCGTGAAACGCAGCGACGCGTTCAGTGACTGCACCTGCGGATCGCTCTTGTACAGTCCCGAAGCTTCTTCCAGTAGGTTCAGCCAGGGCGCAGGAGAAAAATCCAGTTTTGCCAGTGGCGACACCAACTGCACCGGAGCAGCATGCGCAAAATCATCTACCTGCTGATCGACAGAATATTTCTTGAGCTCCGCTTGCTTGGCGGTAAAAGCTTCTGATGCCGCTTTGTACGCCCGGTCGGTTCCCAGCCATAGTTGATGCCGCAATCCAACTTCGTCATTGTCGAGCGGACCCACATCGACGACACCTTCTCCCATGCCGTAGTAACTGTCCTGCTTGTAATCGCCCACCCGCACCACGATCCGCAGCATGCGGATTCGCGTTCGTAACGACGACCGCACCGCCCCGAACGCCGCCTCCGCCGCGTACTGATCCACATCATTCAGCCGGTAGTCAATGTAGTAGGGCGCCTGCACGTCCGCCAGCTTGAGCTGACTCTTCGACCGCTGCAATTCCGCCAGCATGGCGCGCAGCACTGGATCGTTTATCGAAGCAGAAGTTTGCCCCACCATCGTTCCCGAAGCAGCAAGCAGCAACGCGAGCGCGACCGCCAGCCGGTAACCGAACCGGATCATCGGGAACCCCCGGCGCTTGTACCCGAAGTCCGAAGGCCGAGGTCCGAGGTCTGACGCCCGATTTCCCCCCACGATGGCGGTGGCAGTATCGGCGGCCTCACTCGCGAGTGCGCCCTCTTCTGCACTTCCATTTCGGAGAACAACATCGCTGGCGCCGCGGCCGAGACTGGCACGCTTCCCGACTCCGCTCCGCAAACGCCATTGAACACTTCTGTCTTGTCGCCCGTAATCTCGATCCGGTTGAGCGCAGCCAGCGGCGTTCCAACAATGTCTACGCCCCGCACCAGTTCATCCGGACGGCCATCGGGATACACTCTCCACACCAGCACCGGCAGAATCTGAAACGCCTGCGGCAGCGATCGCGTGGTCAGCGTGAATCCGCCTTCGATGTCTTCGAAGTACAGGCCATAGGGTTTGCCTGACTTCTTGATTTCGTCGATCAGCTTCTGCCGCATCTCGGAATCTTTGGTGGTGTGCGAAGAGCTCACAATCAAATTACCCTGGCGGCCCGTCGCCATCAGTCCAGCCTGCGCCCGCCCGTGACCATTCGACTGCGCAAAGCCCTTGATAGGCATGCGCGACATCAGAAAATTCCTGAGAATGCCGTCCTTGATCACTTCCACTCGCTGCGCTGGGATACCCTCGTCGTCGTACTGGTACCAGCCGCCCAAATCCATGCCATTCAGGCTGCGCTGTGTGGGATCGTCGGTCACGCTGAGAAATGGCGGCAACACCTGTTCGTTGATCTTCTTGGTAAAAGTCTGCCCTTCCTGATCTCCGCGCTGGCGATGTCCCTCCAGGCGATGCCCGAGCACTTCATGAAAAAAAACCGCCGCCGCTCTTCCCGAAAGCAATGCCGGGCCATCGAACGGCTCAGCCGTAGGCGCTGACCGCAAGGCCTTCAAGTCGGACGCCATCTTGGCAATCTTGGCGGCAATTTCCGCTTCGGCAGGCAGTCCCTCCGGAGTTGCAGCCTGAAACGTCTCAACCCGCAGCAATTCCATGCCATCGTCAGCCCGGGTTTCGGCTTCGATCATCAGCCGTATGATCGTCCCCGGCGTCGCTACCTGGGCTCCCGCGGTAGACACAAACCTCACCTGGGACTTCTGCCCAATCACCATTACCGCTGACGAATAGATCTCAGGGTATTTCTGGAAATAACTTGAGTAGTGCCGGACTTTCTCCTCCCACTCCTTGCGATCAAGGTGGAAGCCCGGCATGGCGTAGTCGAGGTGCACCTCCGGCTTCGCCTCCGCAAAGTCCGCCGAAGTGTCGTCCTCCTGGGTGCGGACCGCCGCTGCCGTCTTAACGTTCAGATAAGTCTGCGCCGCGCGCCGGTACTCCTCGAAAGTAAGTTGCCACAAGACTCGTGAAACCGCGTTGGGATCATTGTCCAGCGGAATCAGCCCGGAATTCATTCCCGACGGCCGGCTTTCCTGGTGTGTGTTATCCAGCGCCGCGCTTCCCACCCTCATCGTGACTTCGCCGGTGCGCCGGTGGAACTCGGTCGAGTTCAGCAGACTGCCCAATCCACCCACAACAACAGTGCCTTCGTCGTCGTAAACCGAGTAACTGGTGAAGTAAGGCGCCGGATCCAGTTGTCCCAGCTTCGATTGCGCACGCTGCAACTCGCGCTGCATGGTAGCCAGCAGAACATCGTTTTTTCCGGGAGAAGCGGCAGCGGCGCGTTCCGTGCCGCGCACCATTGAAGGAGAGCAGAGCGGCAACACCAGGCCCAGGGCCAAGCCGCGAAGAAAAGTCTTCATAAAGAAAGTAGACAAGTGTAACCAACCCCAGGTTCCGGAGTAATAACTTCCTGGCGTCGGAGGACGGACGTCGGGCGTCAGACCTCGGACGTCGGCGTTAAGACAAAACAATAAAAAATGGCCCCATTGCTGGGGCCACTAGTAAAAGAGGCGAAGTGGAAGGGTTTGACTCAGGAATGGCGATGCAGAGAGCCGGTCCATCGGCCGGAACGGCAACAAGAGAGATATCGCGAAAAACAGAGAGTGAAGGTCATTTGCGGCCTCTTTTGGTTATCTCTCTAAGTGCATTTGCGCAACCAAAACCAGAGCCCAAGAAGCTCAAGTGTCGCCCCATCGGCAAACGGTTGTAAAATAAACGACTTAGCTGGCATCAGATTGAAAATTCCACGAAACTCACAACCCAGTTTACCGAGGTTAAGCTGCAGAATCCTGCACATTCGCTGCACCCGCGCAGGACGAAGACGGGCGCCAGCAATCGACCTCAAGGTCTGAAGTCCGAGGTCTGACGCCCGAAGTCCGCTCCTAGACGAACAAAGGGCGCCAGCCACAGACCTGGCAGAAAGCCAAGGTCCGAATTCCGACGCCCGAGGTCCGTTCTTAAGAGTTACCCGCAACCATGCGCAGCTTGCCGGGCAGGAAGTGATACGGCGGCCAGGGGCCGCTGATCGCCAGTTCGCAGTTCTTCAACTGCTTGGCAGCGCTGCTATAGCGGTTTTGATATTTTTCGATGGATTTCGAATCAATCAGGTGGGCGATATCGATCAGCATTCCGTCGGAATCAACTCGCTTACAGCTAATCTCTTCTTCCAACGGATTGAACAACTTGTGGACTTGCACCGAAAGGGCCCGGGCTTTTGTCCGGCGCTCCCGATCCTGCGAGGCCTTTTCCCGTAGCTTGATCAGGTAATCGCCGCCGACAGTATCCGGCAGGACGATGTCGGCCATGGCTTCGCGCAGCGAGCCGTCTTTGACCCGCAGCTTCAAATGCATTTCCGCCTTACCGCGCAGTTTGGCGACGCTCAGGCCAAAGGTGCGACGGTTCGAACGGACAGCCTGTCGCAGCGCTTCATCCGAGTCGAAAATCGTTCCAAAACGGAAGGGCAGCACCGTCCCGCTGCGGAAGCATACGCTCACGACCCGGGCATGCTCGAGGACGTTCTTCTCCCCAAACTGCACATTGTCGCGCTCATATTCGCTGACCATGATGTTGAATTCACCGCTGGGATAGGACAGAACAGCGGCTCCGTTCACGCCTTGAACCCCTTCCAGCAGGGAAGGACGACGAGAACGTGTTCCATTGGTTAGGGTCTGTTGCTCACTGATGCAATACGCGTACCACGCCATAAAGGTCTCTCCGAACCTGTTGCGAGGCGAGATGGGATCACCCCACGCATACAATCGGGCACATTTTTTAACCGTTTGGAAGAAAGGGCGTAAAGCGACGAGTTAAACGCTTACTGCTGCGTCCAATGTGCATATTACCTTGGTGCTACGTAAAATTGCAACCATTTCGTTGCATCCAGCATCTTCGGAAAGCCATCACCAGGTAAGAAATTCACGATCAACCTGTGTGGATCATAACGAACACATTCCGGGAATGCCACAAGCCACGTAGGGGCAGATGTCCCCATCTGCCCAGTCGAGCGCTGCTCGACAAGGTTCTACGTTCACAAAACCGAGCGGGGCTTCCCTCCACGAAGGCAGGATGAGTTAGATCTTCCCCTAAGCCGTCTGTGCCGACTTAAAACACTGACCATAAAAGACTTTCGTTTCTTCTAGCCATCCTCTGCCGGTGTTAACCTTGCTCCATGCCTGACCACGTTCAACGCTCACCGGCATCGATCCTCGCCACCCTTGTCGCAGGACTGGTCTTAGGCGCGCTCCTGTTCGCGCTGATCGGATTTCTGGTTCTCTCGCGCACTTCCGGCCCAGCGTTGCTCGGCCAGGTTTGGTCCAAACTAACCGGTAGGACGCTCAGCATTGACCTCAGCCAGCCCACTGTCGTTGACCGCATCCAAAAACTCCAGCGTCTTGAAACCGTGGTTTACACCATGGACAAAGTAGTCAGCGGCGCCAAGGAAAATCCCATCTTCCCCGACTTTCTGGCAGGAGATCGCCTCCTTATGTTGGTTCACGGCGACGTCGTTGCCGGCATCGACTTCTCCAGCTTGAAGCCAGGCGACGTCCAGGTACAGGGCAAGCAAGTCCACATTCATCTTCCCGCAGCGCAGGTGTTCGGCACCCGGCTCGACAGCGCCCGGACACGTGTCTATTCCCGGCAAACCGGCCTGCTCGTCCCCACCGATCCAGACCTGGAAACGCAGGTACGCCAGGAGGCAGAGCGTCAGTTGTCCGCAGCCGCCCTGGCCGATGGCATCCTCCGTACAGCCCAGCAAAACGGTACGGCGACGATCACCAGCCTGCTGCAAGGTTTGGGATTCGAGAAGATCGATCTGGATTAAATAACAGACACCGGACGCCAGACGTCAACCAAAATCAAACACCGGCCCGCTGCACTATCTGCAAAGCACGCAGTTTTAGAGTCCGACGGTTTGAAGTCAAACGCCTTAGGTCCGATGCCCGAGGTCCGAGGTCCGAAGTCTGCCCCTGGTCCGCACAAAAAAGCCCCGTCTTCGTTTCCGAAAGACGGGGCGGGGTTAGCGCGAGTTCAACTTAACTATTGGGCCTGAACTGCCAACTGGTCCTGCACTTCGCGGTTGCCAGCGTAAGACTTCGCGATTCTGACCACCTTATCGCGATCCTCTTCGCTGGGGACTGATCCCGAAAGCTTCACCGTGCCTGCAGTCAAAGCCACATCGACCTTCGAGCTGTTCAATCCAGGCTCGCTCTTCAACTTTTCCACGATGGCATTCTGCGCCTCGGAAGAGGTCAGCATCTTGGCCGGCCGGGCATCGGACGTGGACTCCGCCCGTTCCTGCCTGTCCTGCTTGCGCTCGGAAGCGTCCGCCGCCACCGCCTGGCCGGAATACTTTCTGACCGCCGCCATGAACTCGTGCGAACCCTCTGGAGGGGCAACCTTCCCCTGCAAGATGTCGGACGAAGGAACCATCTTGCCGTAAAGAATCCGAGTTCCATCCTTGTCCTGCTTAATGGACGCGCCATTCACCGTGACGCCAGCAAAGATTCCGCGCGCCCGCGAATAAGTCAGGATCTGCGACTTCATCTTCCAGTCGGTATCGGCTTCTGCGTGCCGTCCAACCGGCCCCGCCGCGGCTGAAGCGTCTGCACCAATCTTGAATTGGCTGCTCAGCATCTTGGCCATACCCTGGTCGTTCATCGCCAGCATGACCACATCGACTGCCTCGCCGCCGATCTGCAGTCCCCAGCTTCCCCCGGTAACCGAAAACGGCGCCGGTGCGCTCCAGCCGCCAGACTTGGTGCGGCAGGTGGCCAGCCCGCGTCCGTGACGGCCGCCAAAAATGAAACCGATCTTGACCATGGAAGGAATCACGGCCACGCATTCGGCGGAGCCGAGAATTTCTTCTGGAATCCCCTTGTCCGGGGTCTTCATGATTTCATCCAGTACAGCTGCTGACGCATTCAGGCGTTTCACCTGTTCCGACGGCTCGTCTTCTGCCGCGCGCGCCAGTGTGCTGAAGAGAACTCCAACAGCTAACACCATTATCGATAATTTCCTGATTTGCATTTTGAATCTCCTCGCCTGTTAGGGCGCAAAATCTGGCAGTAATAAATTTAGGAAAACGTGGAACCGATTACCCAGCTGGTGCGAGGTGTGCGTTCCAGCAAATGTAAAAAAACGTTATCAATGAACCAGAACTAACGAACCCAAAAATGATCGATTTAGATCGCCGATTCAATATTCATGCTAGGGAACAACCCTTCGCACCACCATCGGGATCATCAGGTACACGTGCACCCGGTTCACTGTAGACCGGCGGCCACGATCTTACCGGCATTGCTCCGGAGATCCGGCACCTCGGTTTCGCAAACTTCAGATACACTGTCGTGCGTAAATCAGGTGAGTTTCAGAAGCGGAGCGGTCGGTGAATCCTGCACAGTTCGCGGTTGCGATCTCCATTACCTTGTTCTTCGCGATGGTGGCCTGTCTTGAGTTGGGCTATCGCATCGGAGGCTATGCCTCCGAAAAAATTCCGACCGCGCACGAGGGCACTTCCACCATCCAGGCGGCAGTATTCGCTTTGCTTGGTTTGTTGCTGGGATTCACGTTCGCGAACGGCATTTCACATCTGGACCAGCGGCGACAGCTAATCGTTCAGGAGTCCAACGCCATCGGAACCGCGTACCTCCGGCTCGACCTTCTATCTGCAAACCAGCAGCCGGAAATGCGTCATCTGTTTCGTCAATATCTGGATTCCCGCCTGGAGATGTATGAAAAACTTCCTGACCTGATGGCTGCGGATATTGAACTGGAACACTCCACCCGACTACAGCAGCAGATATGGTCGCGCGCCGTGGAGGACGGCCGCGATGATCCCACCCAGAATGTTGCGCGCCTCTTGCTGCCCGCACTGAACGACATGCTCGATGTCACTACCTCGCGCACCATCGCACTGCACACTCACTTGCCGCCACTGATCTTTGGCCTGTCGATTTCGGTAGCGCTGTTGAGCGGCTTGCTCGCCGGGTACGATATGGCGAAGCGAAAGAAACGCAGCTGGTTCCACGGACTGCTCTATGCCACGGTCATTGCCATCACCATCTTCACCGTCATCGACTTGGACTATCCGCGCTTCGGCATGATCCGCCTGAATTCAGCCGATAGCGCCTTGAACCAGTTGCGCGACTCCATCAAATAGTCGCACGCCGTTTGTCCGCCAAGTTATTTCTTCGGATGCGGCTCGGGCCGCTTGAGTTCGAAGCGTTCCGTGGTGCGAGAGTATTGCAACCCACCCATGCGGCCGACCACATCCAGGGCGCTCGGATCGATCGTGCCGTCTTTCACAACGCTTTCCTCTAAGTGAACGCAAACAATCTCGCCGATCACCAGGCTGCCGCTGGGAGGCTCGCTTCCAAAATCGATGATCCGCTCAAGCTTGCATTCGAAGCTGATCGGCGACTCTGCTACCTGAGGCGGACGCACAATCTGTGATGGCCGTGTGTGCAACTTCGCAAGCGCGAATTCGTCCACCGAGCGGTCATACTCCCCGCTGGTAAGATTCATCGCCTCAGCCACTGCAAACGTAACAACATTCACCACGAACTCGCCGGTCTCGCGAATATTGTGCAGCGTGTCTTTGGAAGTCGACTGCCCATCTACCAGGCGCAGCGATGGAGCGAAAGCTAACAGGGGTGGCTTCGCAGAAACCGCATTGAAGAAAGAAAACGGCGCCAGATTCAGTTGTCCATCGTTCAGCGTGGACACCCATGCGATAGGACGAGGCACCACCGAGTTGATGAGAATGCGATAGAAGTCCCGGTACGGAACCTGGTCAGGTCGAACGTTCATGCCTTCAGTCAAGATCAACTGTCAGAATCAATAGCTCAGGTATTTAGATGCTGAACGGTAAGCAGGGACTGCTTCGTTTTTGGCGAAGCAACCCTGTCCATTGGAGATGCGCTTTCTGTCGCGATACCGGCTATTTCTGAAGCGGGATGTCTGAGTTCTTCTGTAACTCGTCGAGCGCCGCCAGCACTTCCTGGCTGTGTTTGTTGGGATCCACGCCAGTGTATGCTTTCAGGATTTTGCCCTGCGAATTGATGATGAAAGTGTTGCGGGCCGCGATTTCCACGCCCTTGTAGTTCATGGTGGAGTCGTACTGCTTCACCACCTTGTGTTCAGTGTCGGCCAGCAATTTGAAATTCAGACCTTCCTTGGAGCAGAACTCCTTGTGCGAGTCGGTAGTATCCACGCTGACGCCGACCACCACCGCGTTGCGTTGCGAGTACTGCGGCTGGTCATGCTGAAAGTTGTGGGCTTCGATGGTGCATCCCGGCGTTCCGTCCTTGGGATAGAAATAGAGCACCACCCACTTCCCGCGAAAATCACTCAGGCTGACCTGGCTGCCGTCCTGCGATGGGAGACTGAAATCAGGGGCGGCACTGCCTACCGCCGGCATCGCCGCAAACGCAGAGTACAACCCAACTCCGAGAACAAACGTAACCAGCACAACCATCCATAGACGCATCATAAAGACTCCTCAGCCCGTTAGGTTAGCGCGGGACGAGCAGCGCTGTCCATGCAGGGCATGTCAATTTTCTGCTAAAACCGATAATGGCCGGTTTTCTAAAACTCCATCTTAAAGAAGTTCTATTCAGGAAGAGAGGATCCCGAGAATGAAAAAAGAAGACAAGGACCGTTCCCTGCGACAACACCTGCTCGAACTGTTAAAAGGCGGCAGTGCACATGCCCGCATGGAAGAAGCAATTGCCGGCCTCCCGACCAGGCTAAGGGGACAGAAACCGGCTGGCTTTCCCCACTCTCCCTGGATGCTGCTCGAGCACATGCGCATCGCGCAATGGGACATTCTGGAATTCTGCCGCAACCGGAAACATGTCTCACCCGACTGGCCCAAAGGCTACTGGCCTGGCCGCGAAGCGCCGCCCAATCCTGCTGCCTGGAACACCAGCGTCAAAAATTTTCGCAAAGATCTGAAATCGATGCAGGACATCGTGGCCAATTCCAAGACTGATCTGTACGCGCGTATCCCTTGGGGAGATGGACAGACGATCCTCCGCGAGGCCCTGCTGCTTGCCGATCACAACGCCTATCACGTTGCTCAACTGGTCGATGTCCGGCGGCTGTTAGGGGCCTGGCGGGAGAAGTAAACTTTCACGACCAGGCCACGCAAAGCTCCACTAATCTTCGTTTTGGATGGACCAGCATGATTCTGGGTGGACCACATGGTTTTGGGTGGAGCAGAGCGTCAGCGCTGCATTGTCGCAGGGACGACGAGCGGCTTCAGCCGCTGAGGGACTTCATCGAACGTCATCTGATTCCACGCTGTCATGAGGTACCTCAGCGGCTGAAGCCTCCCGGTACGAACCCTTCAATGCAGGCCTGAAGGCCTGCTCCACCCACTCCGCAACTCGACAAAGGTGCCAGTCTCAGGCGCAGTCCCCAATATTCATCTTCATATTCACGTCCTTTGGCCGTTTCCGGAACACCGTCCTGATTCCATCTCGCCAGCGCTCGTCGATACCAACCACCACCCAGTCGATCTCCGGCGAAATGTATCGCAGCAGAGTGTCAGTAGCGGGATGGACATGCAGCGCCGGGGCCACCAGGAACAACAAAGGCCGCTCCGTCGATAGTTCCCGCCCCGGAAAGTATCCAAAGTGCTGGAATTCGCCTCGCGCATGATGCCACGTCCCCCGCGACCAGTAGTCGAGTCCCTGCAGCGGCAAGTGGATATCCTCGTCGGCTTTCAACTCCACCACCGCCAAACGGCCATTCCGCGTACAAGTCAGCACATCGATCATGGCCCGGTCCGAGGCAGAAAATGCAGGCACCTGCGAATACAAGCAGTCAGTGTCGAGCCGGTCATCCACTTCGGATACGTCCTGCACCACTAGTGATTCCAGCCAGCGCTCAGGATGCAGCCGCCACAGCGTATGGTCCCGCGGTCCCTCGGCATGGCGTACCTCGCCCACACTGTGCACGAGTTGCCGGAAGACAGCCGCGTTCTGCTCTTCGAACACTTTTTCGTCAGAGCCCACACCAAAAACGAGCTCAGGTTTGTTGTGTAAGGTACCGGGTTCGTGCGCCAGACGAGCTTTGGCGAATTGCAGTCCATGACACCGAAAGGTAAGTTCCGCTGGAGAGATTGCCGCCATCTCCGCCTCAGGCATGAGCTCTCGAACCCGATTGATCGCTTCCGCGAAATGCTGGCAGGCCTCGACTTCGTCGGTCCAATGCACGAGCCGCGTCCTTATGTTGCCGCTGTCCGAAATATCGATTTCCTTCGGGTGATCGTCCCGGTTTTCCCATTCGTACAAATGCCACTTGGCGGCATCGGGATGCAAATGTGCCATCCGTTCACGCGTCAGCGCGGAAGTGCCCGCGGGCAAAAACAGCTTCAGACCTTCGACCACGACCTTACCCGCCTGGGCCACGCGACATGCGTCCAGCCACAAAATGCCAAAGGTCAGAGCAGCGTCAATCGATGCCTGGGTCTCATGCGGATTCACGCCCAGCACCGCAAAGCCAGACTGTCCGCGCCGCAAGAGCCCGCGAGCATAAATGGGACCAAACGACCGCTCCAGATCCGCTGACGTGATCAGGCGCGAAGCAACATAAGTAGGAAAGTGACGCTCCAGCATCCTCTGCAAGCCACGCTGGTAAGTCACCCTCGCCGCGCGCTTCGCGGTCGGAGTACGGCGATCGCGTTGCCGGCAGATTTCCAGCTTTCCAGCATTCGTTTGTCCCAACCGCTGCACCGCCAGCCGCAACACCTCGTGTTTGACTTCGACATCCAGTACTCGCCGGACCAGGTTCCGCTCCGCCGACCAGAGATGCAGCAGGCACTTGTTGTGTTCGCCGGAGATCGAATATTTGGACTGCGCCAGATCAAATAGCTAGACGCCGTCATCGAGCACGACCGCATCTCGTGCTCCCGCAAGAAAGTCTTCAACAGTACGAGCCAGGGCCTCGGGGGTCATAGACAGATGCTTACACTCTCGTGCACCCTGTGTCTGTGACGTATGACCATCCTCATAGTCCATGTGGGATAATCAGGAGACTCTGGGAGTCTTTCCCAGCCCAAGGACATCTAATTACCGTGGACAAAAACAGGTTCTTTTTTCAGCATTACGGCCTCACAGAACACGACCTCGAGCGCTATCTCGCAGCCGCCCTTTCGGCCGGCGGAGAGTACGCAGACCTTTATTTTGAATACCTTTCGTCCACCTCGCTGATGGTGGACGAATCCATGGTGAAGTCCGCCTCGCAGGGAATTTCCGCCGGATGCGGTGTCCGCGTGGTAGTCGGCGAGCGCACCGGATACGCCTACACTGATGACCTTTCGTCTGAGCGCATCCTGCACGCCGCCCGTACCGCTGCCCTGATCGCCAGCGGCCCGTCGAAGACCCCGGTCGTAGGTTTCCAGGAGAAACCAGCCCGCAGCCTCTATCCGGTGACGCTGCCTTCCGTGGACGCTGAAATCACTGCCAAAGTCGAATTGGTCATGCGCGCCGACGCCTCGGCCCGCGCTTACGACCCCCGCATCAAGGAAGTTCGCGCCAGTTATTCCGACGAGTTGCGCAACATCCTGGTGGTCGGCTCCGACGGCACTTTCGCCGAAGACTCCCAACCCCTGGCGCGAATGAACGTTTCCTGCATTGCCAAGACCGAAGCAACTTCCGCTCGCGGAAGCTCCGGTGGTGGCGGACGCGTTGCTCTCGACTTCTTCTTCGGAGAAAAAACTCCCGAGTACTTCGCCAAGGAAGCGGCCCGCCAGTCGATCCTTCAGCTCGACGCGCGTGAAGCTCCCGCCGGCGAAATGGAAGTTGTCCTCGGCCCCGGCTGGCCCGGCGTGCTGTTGCACGAAGCAGTCGGCCACGGACTGGAAGCAGACTTTAACCGTAAGCAGACGTCAGCTTTCGCCGGACTCATCGGCAAACGCGTAGCCAGCGAAAAATGCACGGTCGTCGACAACGGCACCATGCCCTGGCGTCGCGGATCGCTCAACGTCGACGACGAAGGCCAGCCCACGCAAAACACCGTCCTTATCGAAAAAGGAATCTTGAAGGGATATCTGAGCGACAAACTCTCTTCCCGCCTGATGGGCATGGCCGACACCGGCAACGGACGTCGCGAGAGCTACGAGCACATTCCCATGCCGCGCATGACCAACACCTACATGCTCGCCGGCCAGGACGATCCCGAAGACATCATCCGTTCTGTGAAAAATGGCGTGTACGCGGTCAACTTCGGCGGCGGCCAGGTAGATATCACCAGCGGCAAATTTGTGTTCTCAGCCTCCGAGGCCTATCTAATCGAAGACGGACACGTAACCGCACCCATCAAAGGCGCGACCCTGATCGGCAATGGCCCCGATGTCCTGACCCGCGTCTCCATGGTCGGCAACGACCTGAAACTCGACGAAGGCGTGGGCACGTGCGGAAAAGACGGACAAGCTGTTCCCGTCGGCGTAGGCATTCCAACACTTAAAGTCGATCGCCTCACCGTCGGTGGCACAGCCAAAAAAGACCCCGGCGGCTTCATGCAGTAACTGAGAACCGAGAACTAGGAACTAAAAACTGGTTTTATTAAAGAGTTTTTAGTTCCACGAACTCCGCAGGTTAATGATTTTCCTATGCCCGAGACTCTAGAAACGAGAACCCCGAAACTGGAAACCGATCTCCGCGAAGTAGCGCAAGACGTCGTCCGCCGAGCCATGTCCGGAGGCGCGACTGCCGCCGAATGCGTTGTCCGCGAGGGCGACGAATTCTCTACGCTAGTCCGCCTGGGCCAAGTCGAAACACTGAAAGAAGCGGGCTCGCGTTCAATCGGCGTCCGTGTGTTTCATGGCAAGCGTTCCGCCAGCACATATTCCAGCGACCTCTCTCGCGAAGCTCTCGACCGCATGCTGAAGTCCGCGCTCGAGCTGGCAAAAATCACTTCTGAAGACCCCTTCAGCGGAATTCCCGAAGCCTCGCAGTTGGGCTCTATCCCCGGGGATTTGGATCTCTACTCGGCTGACGTCTACTCTCTTCCAGGCGAAGAGCGCATCAACTACGCCCGCCGAGCCGAGAAAGCGGCGCTCGACTACGACCCGCGCATCAAGAACTCGGAAGGCGGATCGTTCGACGCCGCCACTGGCCACAAAGTCCTCGCCAACTCTCACGGATTCGTAGGCGAATACCGCCGCTCTTATTGCCAGGTCGTCGCCATGCCCATCGCGCAGACCGAAACCGGGGCCATGCAGCGCGACTTCTGGTACTCAGTCGCCCGCAACCTGGGCCGGCTGGATGCTCCCGAAGAAGTAGGAAAGATTGCGGCCCAACGCACCCTGAGGCGACTCGGCGGACGCAAAGTAAAAACCGCCAAAGTTCCCGTCGTGCTCGATCCCCTGGTCGCCACTTCAATCCTGGGACACATTTTCGAAGGCATCAACGGCGACTCCGTCTATCGCGGTGCATCGTTCCTCGCTGGCAAACTGGGCGAGAAGATCGCAGGCGAACACGTCTCCGTCATCGACGACGGCACCATGGTTGGAGGCTTTGGCACCGCGCCCTTCGACGGCGAAGGCATTCCCACCCGCCGCACGGTAGTGATTGAGAAGGGCGTGCTCAAGTCGTACCTGTTGAACACCTACACCGCGAAGAAGCTCGGCCTTCAAACCACAGGCAACGCCTCTCGCGGACTCGCCGGCACCCCAGGCATCGGTCCCGGAAATTATTTTCTTGAGGCAGGAAAGAAAACGCCGAAAGAACTGATTGCCGACATTCCGGAAGGCCTCTACATCACAGAATTCCTCGGCCACGGCGCAAACCTTGTCACCGGTGACTATTCCCGAGGCGCATCCGGCCTCTGGATCTCAGGCGGCGAACTGACGTTTCCAGTTGAAGAAATCACGGTGGCGGGAAACCTGAAAGAAATGTTCTTCAACATTTCCGAAATTGCCAGCGACCTGGAATTCCGCGGCTCCATGGCGAGCCCAACCATCCGCATCGACGGCCTGATCGTCGGCGGCGAATAACAACGATTTCAGATTGATGATTTCAGATTGCAGATTTTCGAACCTAAGACGATGGTCTTGAGACTTTCAATCTGAAATCTGCAATCTAAAATCTGCGATCTGGAATCTCCCGTACAATCTCCTCATGGGAAGCCTGCTCCAACCCACTCCCTCGACCGAAGAGCGCACCTCCAATCTGGGGCCGATCCTCGCAGGGCTGGTGCTGGTAATCTTCGTGGTGGGCATCGCAGCCTTTCTGCTACGCACCGATACCAAAATCGCAAACGCCATCGATCCCTACGCCGCCAACATTAAATTCTCTGACATGAAAATGAGCGCCGCGGAAAACTTTGTCGGTTCATCCGTCACCTATCTCGACGGCACCGTTACTAACATCGGAGACAAAACCGTCAGCCACGCCATGGTCGAAGTAACCTTCAAAGATTCGCTCGGACAGGTCGTCCAGTCAGAAGATGTTGCGCTGCGTATTCTCCAGACGAGCGGCCCATACCCTGAAGCGCTGGATCTTAGTGTCGTCCCGTTGGCCCCGGCCCAAGCCAAGCCCTTCCGCCTCACTTTCGAGCACGTCACCGCCGACTGGAACCACGAGTATCCCGAGCTGAAGGTGATGGGGGTTTCCGTGAAGTAGGCAGAAAATTGAGAAATTGGGTAATTTGGTAATTGTGTAATTTGAAAAACATAGCCGAAGAAGTTTGTGAGCGAGAGGTTTGTAGATTTTCAATTACTCAATTACAAATTTCTCAATTCCCCAATTCTTCTAGAATGTGTCTATGTCCGAAGCAAAAATCAGACTCACCGAGACAGTGAAAGCCGGCGGTTGCGCCTCCAAGCTAAGCCCGGCAATTCTCGATAAAGTGCTGGGCAAGTTGCCGCGTCAGAATGATCCCAACGTCCTCGTCGGCTTCGACCACGCCGACGACGCTGGAGTCTACAAGATCACTCCCGATCTCGCGTTGGTGCAGACCGTGGACTTCTTCACTCCCATGGTTGACGACCCCTACACCTTCGGACAGATCGCCGCCACCAATGCATTGAGCGACGTCTATTCCATGGGCGGACGCCCCATCACCGCGCTGGCACACGTGTGTTTTCCGGCCAAAGGTGACCTCGAAGTGTTGGAACAAATTCTCGCCGGCGGCCTCTCCAAGATGATGGAAGCGAATTGCACCATCATCGGCGGCCACAGCATTCGTGACGAAGAAACCAAGTTCGGATATTCCGTCACCGGCCTCATCGATCCCACTCGCATCTTCACCAACGGCCGCGCCCAACCCGGCGACAAATTGCTCTTCACCAAATCGCTAGGTACCGGCGTGATCTCCACCGCGATCAAAAAAGGCGCAGCCAAACCGTCATGGATCGACGCCGCCACGCGCTCGATGACAACACTGAATAAAAGCGCCGCCGAAGTCATCACTAATTTCTGCGCCGCCACGACCCACGTGGATACGGCCGCCCCCAGCCGTACAGCCGAGCGAAGCTCGGCAGAGTTACCCGTCCACTCCCTGACCGACGTAACCGGCTTCGGCTTGATCGGCCACGCTCGAGAAATGGCCCTGGCTTCGAACGCTTCACTCCTATTCCACGTAAATCAAATCCCAATCCTCGAAGGCGCACTCGACTGCATTCGCGCTAGCCACATCCCCGGCGGCCTGAACAACAACCGCGATTTTGCGGAATGTGTCGCAGGATACGAAGAAGGAATTGCGGACGAGCTGAAAACAATCCTGTTCGATCCCCAAACCGCCGGAGGCCTGTTGATCGCCGTAGCGGCCGAACATTCTGCAAATCTGATGCGCGACCTGAAAGCCGCAGGAGTTCCAGCCGTAGAAATCGGCGAAGTACAAGAAAAAACCAGACCGTTGATTACGGTCGCACTCTGATTTGGCAAAGTTGGGACGGCAGATTTGCAAGGAACACGATTTTTCGAGGGAGCGTTTGGGGAACGGCATGTTTAGAGAAGGGCACGTTTTGGGAAGCGACATGTTTCGGGAAGGGCACGACTTCAGTCGTGCCGAACAATCGCAATGACGCGGGCGCTTCAGCGCCTGAGGTACGCTTCTGGCACTATTCGAAAAGCAAACCCCAGCGGCTAAAGCCTCTACTACGGCGGGTCCGTGTGGCACGAGTGAACTCGTGCCCTTCCCGATTCGAAGACCGAAGATTTAAGAGACCACGCCATCAAAACTCCGAGAATCACAAACCCGCCGCCCGCATCTATCCTACTGAAGCGCTATTAAATTCCCCCGGAGCACTTTCCTATGAAATCCCGCAAACTTGGAACAAGCGGCCTCACTGTCTCCGCCATGGGCCTGGGCTGCATGGGCATGTCCGAGTTTTACAGCGGACGTGACGACGCTGAATCCCTCGCCACCATCAACCGCGCCCTCGAACTCGGCATCACGTTCCTCGACACCTCCGACGTCTACGGCCCGTTCATCAACGAAGAACTCGTCGGACGCGCCATCAAAGGCAGACGCGACCAATTCATCATCGCCACCAAATTCGGCATCATGCGCGATCCGAAGAATCCAGACAAGCGCGGCTTCAACGGCAAGCCCGAATACGTTCGCCAATCCTGCGAGGCCAGCCTGAAACGTCTCGGCGTTGACACCATCGATCTCTACTACCAGCATCGCGTCGACATCAGCACTCCCATCGAAGACACAGTGCGGGCCATGGCCGGCCTGGTAAAAGAAGGCAAGGTGCGTTATCTCGGTCTCTCCGAAGCCAAACCAGAGACGATGCGGCGCGCCGTTAAAGTCCATCCCATCGCAGCGCTGCAAACCGAATACTCCCTGTGGACACGCGATCCCGAGGACGAAATTCTCGCCACCTGCCGCGAACTCGGAATCGGCTTCGTCGCCTACAGTCCTCTGGGGCGAGGATTTCTTACCGGCCAATTCCAGCGCTTCGAAGACCTGGCTCCCGATGACTACCGCCGCGCCTCTCCCCGCTTTCAAGGCGAGAACTTTCAGAAGAATCTGGATCTGCTGCGCAAGGTTGAGGAAATTGCCAAAGAGAAAGGCTGCACGCCATCACAACTGGCGCTCGCCTGGGTATTGGCGCAAGGCGAAGACGTCGTCCCTATCCCCGGCACCAAGCGCCGAAAGTATCTTGAAGAGAATGCTGCCGCGTTGGACGTGAAGCTCACGCCGGAAGACTTGCGCCGCCTGGCAGAGGCGTTTCCGCACGGGGCGGCATCGGGACAGCGCTATACCGAGCAGATGATGAAGGCCGTGAACCAGTAGCTCAATCTTGCTGGATACGCCTAAGTCGCCAGAGCGCCAGCAATCCCAAAGCCACAAGATTCGGAAACAGGAGCGGGGCCATGGGTGGCGCTCCATAGATGAAATTATCGAACGCATGGATCGACGGCCCCGCCAGATTTCGCTGCGCGTGCAAGACGAAGCCCCACACGCCGACTGCAGCCTCCAAAACCAGCACAGCTTCAGACAGCGTCAGGAACTCTCTCGACACGCGAACAAGCAGGGGTGTAACCAAAAATCCTACCGCTACGGCGCTCGCTATAACTGGGACCCACTCCAAACGGTCGAAGAAACCATTCCCCGCATGGTCGGTGAGGCTGAAAACGAAGTTCCCGATAAAGCCTCCGAGCGCCATGAACAGTACCCATCGCATCCACTCCTCGCTGTCAGGCTCCTGCAAGCGGTTGAGCAATAGCAGAAATCCGAGCCCGGTATAGGCAAGAGGCGCCGCAAACGGAGCAGAGTAAGTCAGGCTTCGAATCGTCCGTTCATAGAAGAAGGAACTGTCGAGGTGCAGCACAACACCAGTCAGTCCGATCAGAATGGCTGACCAGCCAACCACATGGCCAATCGTCTTCCACACCCAGGGCTTCTTACGCTGGAACGCGAGACCCGCCAGCAGCAACATTGGCGCAAGTGCCGAAAAAAATAACGGTACGTACTCCGCCCGCTGCCGGAATCCGTTTACCGAATGCGCCAGATAAATATCGAATGTCAGAAAGCCCAGGTTGAGGAGGACAAATATCTCCAGCAGGAATCCGGGGCTCCGCCAACGAGGCTCATCGCTTACTGGCATTTGCCTTCCTCAACTCGGCAGCGATGGCTTCAAGTTCGATCTTTTTTCGCAGCATGGGATAGTTGCCGTGCCACTGTACGAAGTCCGCCCCTCCCATGAACGCGCCATGTTTGGCAGTGCGCCCGTCGTAATGCCAGAGATCAAAGTATGTGAAGTCAATCGGCTGCGAAAAGGGCAGACCCTTGAGCAGGCCTTGGCTGCGCAGGCCATCCACGAGGGCTTTGGCCCCTGAAACATTTTCATTGGTAGTGGTCACGACTTTTTCCGCCTGCTCGTACACGCGATTGATCACCGAAGCGGTGTGACACTGAGAACAGATCTGCTGCATCTTGGCTTGCGCAGCAGCGTAGTTCGGGCGTTTCTCGCTGATGGCGTTCGCCAGGAAATAGGACAGGCGCTCGGAAGGATCGTGCGTGACTCCAACCCCGTTGAGGCCGCTCATGTGGCAAGTCGCGCAGGTGGGAACAAACATTTCGCGAGTCGTCAGCTTTTTCGGCTCCACGGTCAGGTCGAGAAGCTTTTCCTGCGCTGCGAACATCAGGCCGTGCTTGGACTCTTCATAGATCTCGATTTGCGAATGATCCGGCCCCAAATGACATTGTCCGCAGGTGCGAGGTTGGCGCGCAATAGCAACCGAACTGGTGTGCCGGGTATGGCAGTTGGTGCAGGTGCCAATCGTGCCATCCGCATTCGGCTTTCCCACAATGTGACATTGCTCGCAGCCACTGGTCATAGCCGCGCCGCCTTCCAGTTGCACAAAAGGATGCGGAGGCCTCCGCACTCCTCCCGGCTGGTACTTCTCCGAAAAGTTTACCTGCTCAGGACTAAGTCCCTTTTCCCCATAAATCGCCGCCCATGAAGTCGCGGCGTGGCGGCTGCGCAAAAATTGCTGGTAGATATCTTCATGGCAGCCCCGACAGTTGCCTGCTGTCAGATGACCTGCCGAAATCACAAAACCGTGATGGTCTTTTTTCTCTTGTCCCGAAGCCGCCTGATGACAATCCAGGCAGTTCACGCCCTTCTGGGCATGCTTGCTCATCTCATATTCATGGACGACGGAATACTGTGTTCGGGAGTGACATTCCGCGCACTTTCCGGTGGCGCGCACGAAATCCCCTCCGGCTTGCTCCGTTTCTGTTTTGGGGCGCGATCGATTGATGAGAAAGCCGGCAAGAACCAGGGAGAAAGCGATCGCGACCGCGATAAAGACATGTCGAAAAGACATTCAGGCCTCCGACTGGCTGTTCTGGAACCGACTCGACTGTAAAGATAGACGCCGACAGTCTAAACCCATCCGGCACACAGGCCGGGAAGAACATGTTCAGTCAGAGTTCTTATTAAGCGCGATTTGGCCGACGCTGGGAGCGCGGTCGCGGGACAAAAAATAAAGGGCGGCTTTTGGCCGCCCAATGTTTTGCTGAAGACTGACGACTGAAGACCGACGACTGTTTAAGCTGGAGCCGGCCGTTCCCCACCCTTGGCCCGTCCCGGCTGCAGGTCAGGCTTGATCACTTGCTGCACTCCGTCATCAGGCTTCACCGGAGGAACAATCTTCGGCAGCTCCTGACCTTCAATGATCATCTTGATCTGGGCTGCGTCCAGCACTTCGCGCTCGATCAGTGCCAGCGCAATCCGGACGAGCACATCGCGATTCGCTTCCAACAACTCCTTGGAAGTGTCATAGCCGCGCTTGACCAGCTTCTGCACTTCCGCGTCAATCTTGACCGCGGTCGCTTCGCTATAGTCGCGATGCTGGGCGATTTCGCGTCCCAGGAAGATCTGCTCTTCCTTCTTGCCGAAGGTCAGCGGACCAAGGTCGCTCATCCCCCACTCGCAAACCATCTTGCGCGCCAGTTCGGTGGCACGTTCAATGTCGTTGCCGGCGCCGGTACTCATCGAATCCAGGAACATCTCTTCCGCCAGACGGCCGCCCATCAGGATGGCAATCGACGTCTCGAGATAGTTCTTGTAGTAGTTGTGACGGTCGTCGGTTGGCAATTGCATGGTGACACCGAGAGCCATTCCGCGAGGAATGATGGTCACCTTGTGCAACGGATCTGAGTGAGGAAGCAGTGCCGCCACCAGCGCATGCCCGGCTTCGTGATAGGCCGTGTTCTTCTTCTCCGCGTCGGAGAGCAGCATGGACTTGCGTTCCACGCCCATCAGGACTTTATCCTTGGCCAGTTCGAAGTCGTACATCAGCACAGCCTTGCGGTTCTGCCGCGCCGCTGCCAGTGCCGCTTCGTTGACCATGTTGGCCAGATCGGCGCCGGAGAAACCCGGAGTACCTCGACCCAACACGAAAAGATCCACATCGTCCGCCAAAGGAATCTTGCGGGTGTGTACGCGAAGAATTTCTTCGCGGCCACGCACATCAGGACGGCTCACCACCACACGACGATCGAAGCGTCCGGGCCGCAGCAGCGCCGGATCAAGAACGTCAGGCCGGTTGGTCGCAGCCATCAGAATGACGCCTTCGTTGGACTCGAAACCGTCCATCTCGACCAGCAACTGGTTCAGCGTCTGCTCGCGCTCATCGTGACCACCGCCGAGGCCAGCGCCGCGATGCCGTCCCACAGCGTCGATCTCATCAATAAAGATGATGCAGGGAGCGTTCTTCTTACCCTGCTCGAACAGGTCGCGAACGCGGCTTGCGCCCACGCCGACGAACATTTCAACGAAGTCCGAACCGGAGATGGAGAAGAACGGAACGTTTGCTTCGCCGGCAACCGCTCGAGCCAGCAAAGTCTTGCCCGTTCCCGGAGGTCCAACCAGCAGCACGCCTTTAGGAATGCGTCCGCCCAGCTTCTGGAACTTCTGCGCCTCGCGCAGAAATTCGATAATCTCTTTCAGCTCTTCCTTG
>Ga0163162_10000660_pt1 | contig 31943 bp, 24 predicted proteins | sample S55metaG_FD_115310 | JGI IMG/M metagenome (GOLD analysis project Ga0163162, IMG submission 115310) | Switchgrass rhizosphere microbial communities from Kellogg Biological Station, Michigan, USA - S5-5 metaG | ecosystem: Host-associated > Plants > Roots > Rhizosphere > Soil | place: USA... | reverse complement strand
TTGATTATAAAGATTGAATCGAATACTCGTCGGGCTCGATCCCTTTCTTTTGATCCCTTTGTATTCGCTCATCAATTTCAATAAGCACCTCCAGTCGCTTTAGATCCTCTTCGAAATAGTTCGAAATTTGTACCTCTGGGGTCACTTATACTTTTCACTCTTTCCTCTGTTTCTTCGCTCTCTATTATAGAGCGGAGTAAAGAGTGCGGAGAGCGGATGACCAATTGAAGAGGTATTTCCAGCATATCCATGAATGATTTCGTTTTTTTGTTTCAACAGGATATCCCTCCGCTCGAGCCACCGATGAATTGATTGGAATCTTTCATCCCCGATTGTGAATCTTTTCAAATATATTAGTAGTGAGCGTATTTGATTTCAGACACGGAGACCTACGGCAATGTGTTTGGGCTTGTGCCTTTGTGTGAAACAAAAATCTAGACTCGCAGTGACCAATGGCTATTCACAGATAACACTACAATGAGACGCAAAATTTCAATTTTTATAGTCATAGCGTGCTGCCTTTGCATCTATTCCTCGACGGCGCAGGTCAGGAATATTGGCGCAATAACTTCGTATAAAAAAATTCCCGGCGGCATTGAAGGCAAAACGCTAAGCACAATTTTCGACCTGCATATATACAACGACAATATCATTCGCATTAGAGTTTCAAAAAATAAAAGCTTTCGTAATTTTTCTTATGCACTGGTAGATAATAATATTCCTTCATTCAGTCAAATCGATATAAAAGAAAACGGGAGTAGTATTTTTATATCGACAAAGATGATTCATGTTGAAATTGACAAGTCTCCTTCATTCAGAATTATTTTCCGGGATAACAAGGATCAAATCATCAGTGAAGATGCAAAAGGTGATGCATTTGGCACGACGTTTATTGGAAATAAGATCAATCTATATAAAAACTTGCAGCAGGGTGAAAGATTTGTCGGGCTTGGTGAAGCGTTAGGAAATCTTGATCGTCGTGGCACGGGCGTCACGCTAAACAATACCGATAACTATAAATACGGAGATCCGCGGGTACCGATGTACATCAGCGTTCCTTTTTATATCGGCGTGCATCATCAACTCTCGTACGGAATTTTTTATAACAACAGCTACAAGAGTTTTTTCAACTTCGGGATGTCGACGCCGGAATTAATGTCCGTTAGTTTTGATGGGGGAGATGTGGATTATTTTTTCATGTATGATGAATCGATATCAAAGATCATTGAACATTATACCACACTTACAGGTCGGATGCAATTGCCGCCCAAATGGGCCATCGGTTATCATCAAAGCCGTTGCACCTATTATCCACAGGAGAAGGTCGAGTGGATTGCTGAGACTTTTCGGAAGAAAAAAATTCCGCTTGATTGTATCGTGCTCGATGCAGACTATCAGTTAGGATACGAACCTTTCCGCACCAACACAAAAAGATTTCCGGATCTGCCCGGACTTGCCCGTGATCTTGCAAACATGAATATTGAACTCACGGCGTCAGTATATCCCGGTGTACATATTGATTCAACATACGAGTCGTACACGGACGGACTTAATAAAGATGTGTTCATAAAAAATGCTGATGGCAGCAACTTCGAAACAGAAATTCCTCCATTACGTTGTTACCTGCCGGATTACACTAATCCCAAAACAAGATCATGGTGGATCGATAAAATGAAATGGATGCGGCAGAACGGTATCAATGGTTATTGGAATGATATGAATGAACCAGCAGTCACCGGGAGTTATTTGCCCGACAATCTCGTATTTGATTTCGATGGACATCGATCAAATGCACTCGAAGCAAAAAATTTATACGGTTTTCAAATGGCAAGAAGCAGCTTCGAAGCGGCTGCAAAATACGATGATAAGAGACCGTTTGTTTTGACGCGGTCAGGGTTTGCTGGTGTGCAACGCTACTCCGGGGTATGGAGCGGTGATAACACAGCGAACGATGAAGGATTATTAACCGGTGTCCTGTTAAATAGTCAACTCGGTTTATCGGGAATTGCTTTTTCGGGATATGATATTGGCGGTTATATCGGCGACGGGTCGAAAGATTTATATAAAAGATGGATTGAAGCGGGTGTGTTTTCGCCATTCTGCCGCAATCACCGGGAATTTCTTGGCGCTGCAAATGAACCGTGGGCCTACGGCGAAGAGGCCGAAGCGATCTCAAAAACGTTTATTGATTTCCGTTATAGAATGCTTCCTTATATGTATGCTGCTTTTTATGAAGCGTCACGGACGGGTTTACCAGTAGTAAAAAGTCTTTGCCTCGATTATCCATTTGACGATAAGGTGTATGATCGTTCCTATCAATACCAGTTTTTATTTGGCAACGATGTGATGGTTGCACCCGTAACCAGCCAGGAGAAAACAAGAAAAATTTATTTGCCCGAGGGAGCATGGTATAATATTTACACAGACGAAAAAGTAACCGGGCAAAAAGAGCGGGTGGAAGAAACTCCGACTTATCAAATTCCAATTTATATCAAAGCATCGGCCATCATCGCGGTTCAAAGTACGACGCAATCAACCAAAGAAAAACCAACTGATACTTTGCAAATTCATATTTACAATGGAACAAAAAATAACAGCTTTGTTTATTATGAAGATGCGGGAGATGGAATGGAATATAAAAAGAATCAGTTTTGCAAAAGAGCGATCACATTTTCACCGGCAGATAGGAAACTGATGATAGCTAAACAAGAGGGTGCGTTCAATTCAGTATTCAAAAATATACAGCTGGTATTCCATGGATTTGGAGATGAGTTGAAAGCAATTAGCGTAAATCATGACACTAACAAGAGAATCAGTGTATTTAATGTTAAACTTCTCGATGCATTGGAAAACCTTTCGGATATTTATGACGCTAATTATTTCAAATCCCTACGCGATGCGGTTCCCGATGGTAAGTTAAAAAGTGTTGTGTTCGAGAACAGCACGAATGAAGTACTTATTGAATGGTGACCAACCCTACATTGGGGCCATTATTTCATACCTTATTTTTAATTAATTGTTCATGAAGAGAGCTATACGCTTCAAATGGTGTATCATTATTCTGTTTACCGCCACAAATGTTTCGTTCGCGCAACCTAAGTTCGGCGCCAGGGCTGGTGTGTTAACGTCGACAATCATTTCAAAGGAATATACAGAAGATTATAGATTGGGTTTTGAAGCAGGAGGACTTGCTGAGTTTAAGATAAACAAACGCTTTTCAACATTGACTGAATTGTCTTATGCATCAAAGGGACACCAGGTTGAGAGTGCGAAATTGAATTTGCAGTATTTGTCTTTATCAGCGTTGCCTGATTTCAAATTAACACGATGGATGGATATTTTTCTGGGGCCTTCACTCCAGTATTTGATTGATGCAGGCTTTACGGAAAAAACAGTATCCTCACTAGGTTATTTTCATAAAATAAATGTGGAGGCTATATTTGGAATCCGATTTTTTGAGGTGAAAAATTGGGGGTTTGATGTCAGGGTTAATTACGGATTATCAAAATTAATGCTTCCTCTATATTTACGCGGAGTTACCTATTGGGACTTTAAAAACACAAACAATCCCCATAATCTTTCTTTTCAGCTTGGGACATTTTATACTTTCAAGAGAAAATCGAAATAGTGGTTTTTCCTTTGCGCCTTTGCGCCTTGGCGAGAAATATTTGCACGCAAAGGCGCCAAGGCGCAAAGAAGAGAGCGAAGATCATTTTTCGAGAAGTAGTTTTTCCAATTTTTCTATTTTTTTATTCTGCGCTTCGATGATTTTTTGTTGTTCCTGCATTGCTTTGACGAGGATGGGGATGATTTCATCTGTCTTTAAACCAAGATTCTTTTCATCGAATTTACTTACCAGCCCATAACTATTATCCAGGTTATTCTGCTCCATGTTTTGTTTCACATCTTGCGCAACAAATCCAAGAGTCTTTGTTTGATTTGTCGAATTGTTGTATACAAATTCAACCGGATTTAATCCCATAACAAAATCGAGGCCAACTGGAAGTTCCTTGATGTTATGTTTTGCGTTTTTGTCTGATAGATAAGTCCACGATGCTGCTGCATATATTCGATATGTAGTATTTGCCGCGTTACCTATCGTGACTTCATTACTTACACCAGGAGCCGACGGCTGCGCACCACTCCCAATAACAATATTGTTATTTCCAGTCGTCAAAGTATTTCCCGCGTTGTATCCAACCGCCGTATTATTATCCGCAAGCGTTTCTGTGAGTGCGCCTGAGCCAAGCGCGGTATTAGAATTTCCATTCACATTTTTCGCCATCGCTATGTAACCAATCGCGGTATTGTTTTTTCCGTCAAAATTTGTTTGCAGACTTTGAACTCCCATTGCAGTGTTTAGACCGCCAAATGAATTGTACTGTAATGCAGATGTACCAACCGCAGTATTCAGAAAACCACTCGTATTGTTTTGCAATGCGTATGCACCAACTGCTGAATTTTGCGTGCCAATATCATTTAATGTAAGTGCGTTCGACCCAACTGCAGTGTTTTGATCACCCGTAGATGTCTGTTTCATCGAAGTAAATCCAAACGAAGTATTATTTATCGCGCTATTGATCCATCCGGAAGGGACGTTGTTGATTTTAAATATCAGATCGACGTTATCAGTTGTTCCAATAAAATTTGTCCCCGCAGTGGTTCCGGTGTTGCCTACTAGTTTCCAGGCACCGGTTAGGTTTGTACTCAAACTCACCCACTTCGTTCCATCGTTGTAATACAAGCCAGGTGTAACATCATTTACAGTAGCTGTATTGAAAACCGTCATTCCCTGCACATGCGCGAGCAATGGGGCAGGAGAGGTGGTCATGGTCAAAGGCATGCGCGGGAATAAAAATCCTTTGTTCGTCGACTCCAATTCAACCAACGAATTCGGATTCATAACAGTGGGATTGTTTCCAAATTTTACCTGCGCCATTGTCAAAAAGCTGCACGATAAAAAAATATTGCACAGCAAAATCAGTTTGATACTTTTCATTGCTAGTATTTAGAAATAACTAAATCGTTTATCGAAGATTTGTCTTTACCTGATCAATGTGACGGTTCCTTTCCGAATAATTTTCTTGCCGCTATTATCAACACCTTCGGCTACCCACACATATGTGTCCGCTGTCTGGATCGAACCACCAACAATTCCATCCCATCCAATACCCGCATCTTTAGTATAAAAGATTCGTCCGCCCCACCTGTTATATACGGCTAAATAACTGAACGTCTTCAATCCGATCGGTATTGCCCGGAGGATATCGTTTTTACCATCGCCATTCGGGGTAAACGCATTAGGAACATAGATAGCCGGACCAGGAAATACTTTAACAGTAATTGTTGTCGTCGCTTCACATCCATTCGGCGCAATTGCCGTCACAGTATACGTAACATTTTTATCCAGGGTCGCAATCGGATTTTGAATGGCAGTATTGTTTAAGCCATCTGGTGGCGACCAGTTAAATTGATTGTATCCTTGTCCACTTACATCTATTACATTTAATTGAACGGGTTCATTAATTGCTGCATTGATATTGTTGCCTGCGCTGATAGCACCCGCGGGGATATTTTGCAAATTAACGTCTGCTGTGTCCTTTAATCCATAGCTATCCTCAATGTAAATTTTATAATTTCCAGATGGCAGTCCTCCGAAAATATTGCCTGTCTGAAAATTTGTTCCGTCCAATGAAAACTGGTAAGGTGGAACGCCCTTTGTTCCCGTAGCCGTAATGGAAGCATTTTTTAAACTGCAATTTTCAGGAGTGGATGTAGCGGCAACAATTGGTGGAAGAATAAATCCAATTGTGAAAGCACTGTAGTTTGAAAAGTTTACTGTTCCCGAACTACTAATAGTATTTCCCGGAGTGAGCCCGGTCAACGGTTGATTCGGTATTAGCTCCCATTGATTATTCGCATTATTCCATCCAACCAGAAAGACCGTATTTAGTGAAGACGAACTATAGTCGCCTCGAAATGTCAGCGATAAATCCGCAACAGGTGATCCTGTGCTGATTACATTCCAGTATTCGGTAGAACTTACTTCAATGTATGCGGGATTTACGGAAGTCAAAGTAAACGGTCCGTTTTGGAATGCACTTGCCGAGGCCGGACTCGAATGATAATATGCCGCGACGATTGATTTACCTGCGCCCATTATACCTACGTGCATCGGGCCATATGTGGTTCCATCAGCCAGTGGAAAATCAAATGCATTCGCATCGCCATCTTTTTTCAGGTATCCATTGACGTTATTCGAGGCGTCGGCGCCGCTGATAGTTGCATTGGCGTCAATATGAAGATTGTTGGCGGCGACCGCCGCTGCATCACGCAATGTGATTACCTGGCCATTTTGACCATTGAAATTAAAATTGGTTGTAATCTCCAAGCCAGTGGGTGCATCATTTATAAATAATCCTCCCGTTCCGTTTTCCAACACAGCATTTCCAATTTGTGTAACCAAGGCTGTGCCTGTATATGAGAGGATTTGGTGCGTTGAATTTGGGACACTTCCCACAAAATGCACAGTTGCAGAATTAGTGCTCGTGATAGCGCCATCGTTATAGGTAGCATCGGTAAAAACACCTTGCGTAGAATTATTGTCTAAATGATTTGTACCATTTAAAGGAGTATACCCTCCATATTGAGCATGCAGTGAGTTGAGACAAACAATAAATATTGTTGCAATAAACACTCGCTTCATATTTCAAAAAGCGCTTGAAAGTAAAAATATACAAATGCAATCAAATCTCATACTAAACACATCGTCGCATTCAAAGCAAGGCGATTCTCAATTTGGGAAGAAATAATTTTTTCGGTTGCTTTCACGAGATCCGAATCGATTTTGGGTAATATCGACCCCATATAAACATGTGCTCAGCTTGTGTTCAGATATAATTTATTTTTTTTATCAAGCTATTCATTTGCAGATTCTTCGGTAAATGGTTACATCTATTCATTATTACTAAATTATAAACTCGCCAGGCCCGTGTCCGGCCTCACGGAATTGTCGGCTATATTTGTTTTGTTGATCAATCGACTAAAAAAAGTTTAGTAATCTTAGCCAATAAAATATTTCGGTACACAATTTGTCGCCTGAGTATTGTTTGTTAATGGAAAATAATATAACTTCATAGCACCGCTAACCGAAGTCTAATTTTCCCTACGTTTCTCCGTATTACCCGTCCAATTTCCACAACGAGAGTTTGTCCCCCTTTCTCTTAAGCATCAAAATTATTGTTGATCGATTGCCCGTATTTATTACTGTAGCTGATTTTTTATTATTATGATTATAGTCCGGCGTTGCTATCGAGCACTTTTATTTTTGGCGATTACGATAACTTGTTTTTCATGCATTGACATGAAAAAGGTGACCTACTTTAACAATATGAGCGATGGGGAAATACCGTCGGCAGCAGCGTATGTACCTGTGATTAACAAGAATGATATTCTTAGTATATCAGTGAGTAGTTTGAACTCCGAGGCTTCGGCGGTTTTCAACGCCCCCAATCTTCTTCCAACCTCTACATCTACCGTATTGGGAGCTCCCACGCAACTGGTCGGTTATCTTGTCAATGAAAATGGAGATATCATCTTCCCGGTTCTCGGTCGCATTCATGCAGAAGGTCTTTCAACAAAACAACTTAGCGAAACCATCAGTAAAATGTTAGGAGATAAAAAGTTATTGGTTGATCCTATTGTCGCCACCCGCATTACGAATTTTAAGGTGACCGTGCTGGGCGAAGTAGGAAAGCCTGGTGTGATATCTGTCCCAAATGAACAGATCACATTAATAGAAGCATTGGGATTTGCGGGTGATCTGACTATCTATGCCAGACGTGATAACGTCCTGGTTTTACGGGAAGGCAATAATGGTAAGAAAATTGTTTCACATATCAATTTAAACTCAGGAGATGTTCTGAGTTCACCGTATTATAATTTAAAGGCAAATGATGTCATCTACGTTGAGCCCACAATCGATAAGGCGAGAAGCGTAGCTAACACCAGGCAATTGCTGCCCGTGGCATTTGCCGCGTTGTCGTTTATGATTATTGTTGCGAGCTTATTTTTAAACAATCAGTTATGAGAAGAATGCAAGTATCAAAAAACGCAAATATCGAAACTGCAGAAACCAATGTTTTGCAACTGTTTGTTTCGAGATACCTCCCATATTGGCCGGTGTTCGCGATTGTAGTGGTTTTGGGATTGATCGTCGCAGCCATCTACCTGAAGTTTAAAACACCGAAATACGAGGTCACCGCGTCGATCCTCATCAAAGATGAAAAAAGAGGACTCGATGACTCAAAGATTCTCGATGCACTGAATCTTTTCGGGGCGAAGAAAATTGTGGAGAATGAAATCGAAGTATTGCATTCGCGGTCCATCATGACCGAGATTGTACGCGATGTTCAATTGTATGCACCCATCGAAGAAAAAAATGGGCTGGTGTATCGTTCTGCTTTTGCAGATTGCCCGGTACGTATAGAACTTGAGAACCCCGAAGCACTCACAGAGGTTCAACGGGTAGCATTTCAGTGGGAGAAAGGAACGAACAGGGCGATCATTGGCGATAAAATATATCACATGAATGAATGGGTGGCATCACCATGGGGAAAGATACGGTTCATTCAAAATCCGGCATATGTTCCCGGAACTTCTTCCGATACAAAATATTATTTTTCACTGGTCAGCATCCCCAAACAAATAAATGACCTTCAGAATTCAGTTGAAATTTCTCCTTCCAATAAATTATCAACGGTTATCAATATCAGTTTGAGAGACGAGGTTCCACAACGTGGTGAAGCGATTTTAAACGAATTGGTTGATGCCTATAACAAGGCATCCGTCAACGATAAGAATTCCATGGCGGCCAATACGCTCGATTTCGTTGAAAAAAGACTCGAGCTCATGGGAAAAGAACTTGATGTGGTAGAAACAGGAATCCAACAATTCAGAACCAAAAATGGCGTGGTTGATATTAGCCAGCAGAGCAGCCAATATCTCCAGAACGTGAGCGACAATGATCAAAAGTTAAGTGAAATGGATGTGCAGCTGTCTGCCCTGGATCAAATCGCTAAATACATCACATCAAAAAATGGCAAAGGCGGACTCGTTCCTACAACTTTTGGCATTACCGATCCACTTCTTTCCCAACTGTTGCAAAAACTCTACGATACCGAATTACAATATGAAAAATTGAAGAAAACCACGGCCGAAGACAACCCGATCCTGGTGTCGATTAGGAACGAGATTGATCGAATGAAGCCGAGCGTTCTGGAAAATGTAAACAATCAACGAAAAAGCATTGAAGCCGCGAGGGGAAAGCTGCTTGGTATCAGCGCTCGCTATAACGCGATGCTGAATACGCTGCCATCAAAAGAAAAACAACTTGTTGAAATCAGTCGCGAGCAAAATATAAAGAATAATATCTACAGCTTCCTGCTTCAAAAGAAAGAGGAAGCTGCGTTGTCGTTTAATTCCGCAGTACCTGACAGTCGAATTCTCGACAAGGCACAATCATCGTTGCAACCAGTCACTCCAAAAAAATGGATGGTGTATTTGATTGCACTGGCAATACCGCTTCTGCTTGTAGCAGGCGCAATTACTTTGTATGAAATGATGACGGGAAGATTACTATTCAGACAAACACTCGAAGAATATACGGTTGCACCTGTAATTGGTGAATTAGGATTTAGCGAAAGCAATCAATTGCTGGTGACTAACAATCGCGAAAGATCTTTTATTACGGAGCAATTTAGAAATCTTCGCAATAATATTTCGGCACGACTTTCAAAAGAACGTTGCAAAACAATTATGGTTACGTCGTCAATTGCCGGAGAAGGAAAAAGTTTTATTGCAAGTAATCTTGCAATCAGTTTTGCACAGGCCGGACAAAAAGTTGTTTTGATCGAAGCTGATATGTACAAACCGAAGTTTTATTCTGTATTTAATTTGTCTGACCAGGCGGGATTGAGCGATTATTTAGAAACTGAGCGGCCCGACTCCCTGTTCCCCGATCATTTGTTTTTGCATGCAACAAATATCAACAAGAACTTTTTTGTGATTCCGGCAGGAAGAGTTCCGGATAACCCTTCTGAATTGCTGGTAAATGGAAAAATAGATGTACTGATCCATGCCCTCGAGGATCAATTTGATGTGGTTATTATCGATTCCGTTCCACTCAATCCTGTATCTGATGTTTACGTGATGAATCGTTTTGCAGATATCACATTGTTTGTAGTGCGTCACGCATTTACCCCGAAGTCGAATATTAAAATGCTTGACGAAGATGTTGAAACCCATCACCTCAAAAATGTGAATATCGTTTTCAATAGCATCAAGAGAAGAGGATTTGGAACGTCGGGTTATGGTTACAGCTACGGGTATGGTTATAGCAGTAATCATGGTTATGGATACTTCAAAGAAAATACGGCGAAGAGATTTTCGCTGAAGGACAATTTTCTTGCGAAGTATAAATTATAAATACAGGTTTTAGAACTTGATGTCAAATAGTGTCATTATCCGGGATGGGAGTGGATTAGCGAAGCTTTGCCAAGTCTGGACTTCTTAAATCAAACGTGGAAACTATGCAAGGATCAAAAAGATGGTATGCGCTCTATGTCAGGCCTCGCTGGGAAAAAAAGGTTGCAGATTCGCTGACGAAGAAACAGGTTGAATGTTATTGCCCGGTTACAAGAGTAGCTCGTCAATGGAGTGACCGGAAGAAAATTATCGAGGAACCGCTATTTACCTCATATGTATTTGTAAATATTTACGACACGGAACGATTAAAAGCGCTTGGAACAAATGGGGTAATCAATTTTGTTTACTGGCTCAATAAACCAGCGGTTATCCAGAATGAGGAGATCCATACTATCCGTCGTTTTCTGAATGATTATGATAATATAGTATTGGAAAAAGTTCCTGTAAAACAAAATGACCACGTTCGTATCACGAATGGCCTGCTGATGGAGCAGGAGGGAGTTATTGCTTCCGTGAATAATAATAGCACCAAAATAAAGGTTCTACTACCTTCCCTTGGTTTTATGATGCACGCAGAAGTGCCGGCCGGCCATGTAGAAATCATCAACAAAAATGCAATTCAGTATTTTGAAAACGTCGAATTGAAAAGGAGGTTGGATCTGAGAAATTCGTGAAAGGTGAAGCTTTAATGCTTCGGCAACTCACGTTTGACTCTCTAGATTTCCAGCTTCACAATTATCCGTCTGACTATGCTGTTCTTAATAATCCTGGCAGGGCTTACCATCTGCTCATTCTTTGCATACTTTATTAAAAAAGGTTGCACCCGCGAAAGCTATTTGCTATTCGTGGTGTATTCACTTCCGATGCAAGGCCTCGGCGTTACTGCGGAAGCATATGGCGGGCTGAAGGTTTTTGATGCACTGGCATATTTTAGTCTTATCTTCTTTTTCAAAAACTTTATTAACGTTTCCCGGAAAAACAGGATCTATTCGCAGCTGTTTGGATTACTGATTTTCATTCTGTTTGCGGGTAGTCTCCATTCTGATTTTATTAAACACTCCCTGCTGAGCATTCTGTCCGTATTTCCAATATTTATTTTTACCAGGTTATTGTTGCGTGAGTTGTCGGTTAATCCTGGTTTGTCCAAAAAAATGATCTGGGGATTTCAGCTGGCATTTTTCATAGGAGCATTCTTTATGATCATGCAGTTGATCATGGGAATGAGATTTACTTTTTATCCAGATCTTAATCCTAATATCGCAACGTCGGAAGGAATTCGTTATCCGGGGTTTTTTGGTGACGCGCAAATGAATGCATTATTCATCGCGATGGTAAGCTTTCTATTTTTGATTCGCTTTAAAGATATTCGCAAGCCTGCATTGGTGAATTTTATTTTATTTGGAGCTGCGATTTTTGCCGTCTTGTTGTCTGGTGGAAGGGCCTCTTTCCTTGGAATTTGTGTGGGCTCGGCTTTCCTTGTTATATTTTTTCCGGGCCGTGTAAGATATTTTATTGGCGGGGCGGCGATAGCGGCCATTGCAATCATTCCATTTATCAAGGACTCGTTCCTACTAATTCAGAGATTTCAAAAGATTGATGAAGGTTATCAATTCCGTTCATATATATGGAAAGAAGCGTATGACATCTACAGCAGAAATAAAATTCTGGGAATCGGTATAGGAAACTATAAAGATTATGTCGGACGGTTTTCACCGGATCAATATTATGTGCTTGAAGATAACAGCATCTTAATACTTGACCAGCCCGAAAATGGTTATCTCAAAATAGCCACAGAGGCGGGACTATTTGGGTTCATCATCACATTCTTATTGATCGTGATTCCAATTGTGAAAGCTATGTATTCGCACATTGCAATCAGGAAAAATTATCTCGTGCTGCTTTTCATTGCATCCGTGCTTTGTTGGTTCGTTTCTTTTAATTCATTATATACTTTGAGCGATCGAAGGATTATCATCGTTCTGGCATCATTGTTATGTTTTATTATTAAACCAGCAGATGACAGGGCAGTGGAAGAAGTCAATTTGCATAGTCAATAAACAGGATTTATTAAATCGTTTTTTATAAGTTTTTCCTGCCAGGCATGAACGTTATCTCTTTGAAAAAAATATTACAATTCAGAAAATCGACACTCGCCCGAAATAGTTTTTGGGGAATTGCTGCAAACGGCATTCAGTCGGTTTTGATGAGCTTGTTTTATATTATCCTTGCAAGAAAATACCCTACAGAAGATTTTTCGTATTTCATGATTGCTAATTCCATCTACTTGTTTTTGGCGGCGATTTCAAACCTGGGACTGGGCCAATGGTTCACGAGAGAAATTGTCGCAGATCCGGAACACAAAGAGATCGTGAATAAGTTTTTGAAACTGCAGTTGTATGCCGGGATTGGATTCTATGTCATCAATTTTATTCTCGCATTCTTCCTGTACAACAACAGGGAAATCTGTTTGCTGATCATCCTCTTTGGTATCAACATTATTTTCGACAATTTAATATATGCAATCAAGGCATTAAACGTCGCAACGTTTGATCAGAATACTACATTTAAGATCCTGATTGCAGATACGGTACTGAAATTTTTACTGGTATGCCCTGTACTCTTTTACCCATTTTCCATTTTGATTTTGACTGCAGGTTTGGTTGCCATTCGATTTTTAACGCTGAACCTTTTTTTGATATACGGTTCAAAAAAAGCGGTGAATCTCCGGCTACTGTTGAAGTATAAAATTTCGAGGGCAGAAGTAAAAAATATCATACTGAAAAATTGGCCATTCCTCGTGATCAGCAGCGTATCAATTGTATACTGGCGTCTTGGTAATTTAATTATATCGAAAACACTCACGTTGCTTGATGTCGCGATCTACGAAATTTCGTTTCGCTTGTTTTCGGTTGCGCAGGTTCTTCCAATCATTATCGCTTCGACATTATATCCGCATCTGATACAGATGTTCCAGGCGAAGGACGCCGGAGCATTCAGAGCATTCTACAAAAAATATTTTTATCTCTTTCTATTATACGGATTGTTCACGTACTCATTCGTCTATTCATTCTCTGACCAGATCATTCCATTTGTTTTTGGAGAGAGATACGCTACAACGCCACTTTATACCAAACAGATGTTCCTTACTATTTTACTTTTTCCGACGGCCATTTACCAGGCAATGGTCTTAACGTCGATGCGGCTCGAAAGAAAGGATATGATGATTAATTTAATAAGCCTGGCCGTGAGCGTTGTCGCCATGGCAACCGGACTCATGTTTTCAAAATCACTAACTGTAATAAACTACGCAATATTTATTTCCTTCATTGTCTTTCACGTTTGCCAGGACATTGTGCTGATCCGAAGAGACGTGACAAGTGTAAGGAACGTGCTTCAGTTCTATTTTATCATTTTGGTTTTTGTAATGGTCTATATTTTGATGTCATCCAGAACTTATCCCGCCGTTTTATTCGTCGCTGTATGGTCTTTAGTTGTTGCAGGTATCGGAGTTGATCAGTGGATAAAATCTATCGGGCGGACTACAGCACTAAAGGAGGACAAACTAAATGCGCGTTAATTCTTAATTCTAAATAAATCTGAGTTTATGAACAGAATTTGTTTGTGTTTTGCAACGATGATTCTTTTTGCAATGGCATGCAAACGGACCAACATGGACGATAATCCGAATCCAGAGCCGCCGCCCGACACGACGAAGCCGGCCGTGCATTACATCTCCGTGACCACGATGCATAACAACAATGACCGCACCGGATGGAACGATCACGAAACGATTTTAAATGTCAACAATGTCAACTCCGCACATTTCGGAAAATTATTTGAGATGAATGTTGATGACGACATTTACGCGCAGCCCCTCGTCGTTTCCAATCTTAGTATCGCTGGTGGCACGCATAATGTGGTCTACCTGACCACGGTCAACAATTCCGTATATGCGTTTAACGCCGATGACGGCACTCCGATCTGGCAAAAGAATTTTACCCCGGCAGGGATGCGACCACCTTCGAATGCAGATCTGAATGCCTTAGGAGCATGTGGTGGCCATTATCTTGATTTCTCTGCGAATTTTGGAATCGTTGGTACGGCTGTCATTGATTCGGCGGCGCAGACTATGTACTTCGTGACGCGTGGCACAGATGGTACAAATGCCGCGCAATATCTTCACGCAATAAATATTTTAACCGGCGGCGACGTGGCAGGAAGCCCGGTTAAAATAACGGCAAGTGTTGCAGGCCACGGCGACGGAGCCGTAAATGATTCTGTTCCTTTCAATGCAATCACCCAGAATCAGCGCCAGGGTTTGACCATCACAAATGGAACGCTCTTTATAACCTGGGGTTCGCATTGTGATGTGTTTCCTTATCACGGATGGGTGATGGGATATGATCCAAAAACATTGCAGCAAACAATTGTATACAACACAACACCTGACGGCGGCGGTGGTGGTATCTGGCAAAGTGGTATGGCACCGGCTGCTGATGCAAACGGAAATTTATATACCGGAGTTGGTAATGGCACTGTAGGAGTGGACACCGATTATTTGGATTCGAGAAATAGAGCTGAGAGCTCCGTGAAATTGTCGGTGTCCGGCAATACAATGACGGTAGCAACTTATTTCACACCTACGGAATTCGCCGCAATGAATCCCATCGATCACGACTTCGGTTCGATTGGAGCACTGCTCGTTCCGAATTCGAATTATTTTTTCACGGGTAGCAAAGGAGGAATATTGTACTTGCTCGATCGCGATAACATGGGTGGATATACAAATGCGCTCAACCAGGTACACCAGGCGTTGAATCTTAATATTGATGACGAACACTGCCAGGCAGCTTACTACAAAGGCACAAGCAATGAATTTATTTATGTGTGGTCACAAAATAATCCGCTGCATGCATTTCCATTCGACCGTAGTTCTTCAATGTTGGATTTAAATCATCTCGTGCTCGGAACCGTGGCTGGTCCAACGGGCCTTAGTGGTGCGGATCTTTCTGTTTCCTCGCATGGAAGCCTTGACAGTACCGCGATTTTATGGGCAGCATATGGACAGCCCGGATGCGATGCCGGCCATTATGTTTGTGCGGGAGAATTGCATGCATTCGCAGCGAGCGATGTAACAAAGGAATTGTGGAACAGTAAAGATGATCCGGTCGGAGATTTTGCAAAATTTTCTCCACCGACAATAGTTAACGGTCATGTATACCTGTCAACATTTTCTAAGAAGGTAGTAGTATACGGTTTGAAGCCGTAGTACACAACGCTTAGACGACATTATAATAACAAGATCGAAGTTTTCATGAACTATTTCGAATTCATATTCCAGGATTGGAAAGTAAATAAAAAAAATCCCAGGGGAAGATTGATCATGCTTCTTTTCAGAATGGCAAACTTTTGTTCTACGAGAGGGATCTATCGCTGGCTGGGATTTCCATATCTCATTTTCTATAGAATCCTGGTCGAATGGATTTTTGGAATTGAAATTCCATGGAGAGTGAAAATCGGAAAAAATTTAACGCTGTACCATGGATATGCGCTTGTAATGAATTACAACGTGGTCATTGGTGAGAATTGCACTTTGAGACATTGCACAACACTTGGCAATAAACAACTCGATAATGGACAATTTAGCGGGTCACCTGTGCTCGGTAACAATGTAGATGTTGGAAGCAATGTATGCATCATCGGGGAGATCTACGTCGGCGATAACGTCAAGATCGGCGCGGGTGCAGTTGTAATACGTAGTGTTCCCCGCGATCATATCGCTGTTGGCAATCCCGCGGTAAACAAAATGAAAAAGGAATTTTTTTTTGAAGATATACCAATGTAAACCGCGTCATGATTGCCGAATTGTGGTCCCAATAATTTGACTATGCAAAGAGATCAACTTATCAATTTCGATCTTTCAATTGGAAGATACTCTTCATTCATTGATGATATCATCGATCTGGCGAAGAAGAAATCTTCGGCAAATGTTTGTGTTGCAAACGTGCACATGTTTGTGGAGGCGTACCGCGACAAAAATTTCCGCGATGTTGTCAACACAGCAAATATTGTCACACCCGACGGAAAGCCATTGTCATGGGGATTGAAATTGTTATACGGCATCAGGCAGGAACGTGTAGCTGGCAGTGATATTCTTCCCGATATATTGAGAAACGCAGAGCAGCAGGGGCTGTCGACTTTCTTCTATGGCAGCTCACAAAAAATGCTGGATACCACAGAAAACTTTTTGAAAGAAAATTATCCGAATCTCAAAATCGCTGGACTGTATAGTCCGCCCTTCAGGGAATTGACTGAAAAAGAAAACCAGGATGTCGTCAATCAAATAAATAAGTCGTCCGCAGATATTGTCATGGTAGTTCTCGGATGCCCAAAGCAGGAACGATGGATGGCGTCAATGAAAGGAAAGGTAAATGCAGTGATGATAGGAATAGGCGGGGCGCTTCCATTATTGATTGGCGTGCAGAGACGCGCTCCAAAATGGATGCAAAAATTTGGTCTCGAATGGATGTTCCGTCTTGCTATCGAGCCGAAACGACTATTCAAAAGGTACGCAGTTACAAATTCAATATTTGTGTATGTCATGGCGCGGGAGTTCTTTCGAATAAAATTCTTTAAAAAGAAACAGCTGATCTAGTAAGCCTGGAAAAAACTAACGCGTAATTTTTTAACAATTGAAACTTCTTTTATGAACAGGCGCCTACCTTCTATGCAGGTTCTTCTTGCAACGCTGGATCTACTATCGTTAAACGTAATCTATTGCGTTGCGTGTTATTATTTCCAGGAGCACTTTATAAAGGGACTCTTTTTTGAATATGCTATATTCATGTTATTCCTGAACATTTCATGGTTGATCATTGCAGTGATCGTAAATGAATATGGAGAAAAATATATCAGTTCTTTTGAATTGTTCTCTAAAAAATCTATGCAGGCATTTGTTTATTTTCTGCTGCTTGGCTGCGTATATCTGTTTTTTTCACACCAGTTTTATATATCCAGGAGCTTTACCCTTGTAGTATTATTGAGTTTTGCATTCGCATTGCTTTTTAACCGGTTTCTTTACCTGTTCATCTTTGGGTATTATAAAAAGAACGGAGACCTGCTTAACAAAGTCGTGATTATCGGATACAATAATTTGTCACGAAAACTTGCAGGGTATCTTGAAAGAGATTTTTCAACAAAAACGGTTGTTGGCTATTGTGAAGAGTTTGAGAAAGTGGATGAACTTTCGAACTATCCGATTCTGAGTAACATTAGTGGTGCTATGTCGGCATGCCTCGAACACGGGGCGTCAGAAATTTATTCGACGATTGTGCCCGAGCAAAACCCGGAAATTTACAATCTTATCAGCGATGCAGAGTCAAACTGCATCCGGTTTAAAGTAATTCCGGATTTGCGATTGTTTATTTCTAAATCCGGGCAGATTGATTTTCTCGATGATCTTCCTGTGATTTCACTTCGGAACGATCCGCTCGAAGATTTTGGCAACCGGATTAAGAAACGTTTGTTCGACGTTGCGTTTAGTTCGGTCGTAATTGTATTTGTATTGAGTTGGTTGATGCCATTGATTGCACTTCTTATCAAACTCGATTCAAAAGGTCCGATTTTCTTTAGACAGAGAAGACTTGGAAAAGATAACAAAATATTCAGGGTGTTGAAATTTCGCACGATGAATGTTCTCGAAGACGATGACGATGTTCGGCAGGCTACAAGAGACGATGAGCGCGTATCCAGAGTTGGAAAAGTCCTGAGATCAACAAGCCTCGATGAGCTGCCGCAATTTTTTAATGTGCTGGCAGGACAAATGAGTGTATGTGGTCCGCGGCCGCATCCCCTGGCCTTAAATGAAGCATTTAAAAAGATGGTTGATCAATATATGGTGAGGCAGTTTTTAAAACCGGGAATAACCGGTTGGGCCCAGGTAAATGGTTTTCGCGGTGAAATAAAAGAAACCATGAAAATGAAAAAAAGAGTTGAGTCTGATTTGTGGTACCTTGAAAACTGGAGCCTTTGGTTAGATGTTAAAATCATTTTTCTGACTACGATCAAAATGCTCAAAGGAGATGAGAACGCGTTTTAATATGAATTGTGAACTTCAAATTGTTTTTGTTTTAGATGAATAATGAAACGAAGAAAAAGAGAATTGTTTGGGTAACCCCGGATGATTTTTTAGATACAGATTTTAATCCCGGTCTATTTAGGCTTTTGCTGAAAAAATATGAGATAAAATGGATCGTAATTTTTCCAAGACAAAACGCCAGGTTCAAAGAGAAAGATTTTGCAGAAATGAGTACATGGGAAGGATTTGACATTCAGTTCATGTACAACTCATATCGTCAGCGTGATCCAAGACGCCTGGTGTTTTATCGTGCACTTCGTCGAAAAATAAATGCGACCCCATTTGATTTACTGTACTTTAATTATGGTCCGAGTAGTCCGTATGTACTTCCATTATTTTGGTCGCTGCCGAAACATAGAACCATCTTTTCTATTCACGAAGGAAATATCAACGACAATTTCAAAATGCCGTTGATAAGTAAAATACTGCTGAATGTGACGTATTCATTTGCGAAATTCGTTCATATGTATTCGCAGCCGTCAGCAACGGCATTTCAAAAGAAATTTCCACGCGCAAAAATTTTTACGATTTCAATGCCGTTGAAGTCATTTGGCGAAAGTAATGTTGCGAGACCCGCAAGCCCAATTATTTTTCTGTCGTTTGGTATTGTCAGTTTTGCGAAAAATGTTGATATGTTGATTGACGCTGCGTGTAATCTCTATGAAAGAGGATTTCACAATTTCCGAGTGTCGATTAATGGCGCCTGTGATAATTGGGAATTTTACCGATCAAGAATGCGATATCCTCAGATATTCAAGAACGACATCCGTGTTATTGAAAATACCGAGATTCCGAACCTGTTTAACAGCAGTCATTACCTGGTGCAACCTTATCGATCAACCTCGCAAAGTGGCGTTATGAAGATCGCAATGAATTATAATCTCCCCATTATCGCGTCTGATCTGCCTGGATTAAAAAATGAAATTAGCGAAGGAGAAAATGGATATACTTTTCAGACGGGAAACTTAGAAAAATTGGAAGACTTATTGATTAAAGTGATAAATGAACATAAGCAATTATATCCCGTATTATTAGACAGAATGCGTCAATATACAAGCGCTAAATATGGCAATGGAGCATTAAGTCACCAATTTGAAGATATGGTGTCGTATGTAATGGCCGATGCAAAATAAATTAGGTTTACTACCAGAAATTTGAATTGGATACGAAATGGCGAAATATAAACTAGGAATAGTAAATAGTTGTTCACTGGAGAAATCATATGGAGGAATTGCGCCGTTTATGAAAAACCTCGATTCGTTTTTGACGGACTCTTATGATGTGACGTATGTGGTGCTTCCGGATTTTTTGTACAATATTCAATTTATCCCGAGGCGATTCATATTCGTATTATATCTGCTTTGGAAAAGAAGACAGTTAAAAAGATTTGATGCCATACTATCACATGAAATGGAAGGATCCTGGGTGTTATCATATGGCTCGGTACCTTTTGCGCATATTTTTCATGGCAATAATAATCCGATGAGTCAGTCGAGGTTTTGGTATGGGAAATATTTCAAATCCTTATTCGCGCGCATGGAAAAAAGAATTATCCGCAATGCAAAATTGATGTATACAGTAGGATCGGAGAGGCCCGGCATTCCAAAAATAGTTAACCCCATCCATCATAACGTCAAAATAAAACCTCCTGAAATGCGAAGAGGATTTATATTCTCAGGGCGTTTGGAAAAAATAAAGAATATCGACCGGATTATAACTATATATTCAAAGGTAAATCTAAGGATCCGCAAGGAAAATCCTCTATATATTGCAGGGCGCGGCAGCCAGGAAAAATCTTTGAGAGATCTTGCTTCGATTTTAGGAATTGCTGATGACGTAATATTTCTTGGCAATCTTCCCAATAATGATCTCGTTGAAGCAGATTCTTCAAAGAAGATTTTGTTGATGGCATCCGGCCAGGAAGGTTTCCCAATGGCTATTGCAGAAGCACTTTCGTTAGGCGTGCCCGTTATCTCAACGAATGTAGGCGATATCCCCAGGTTTTTGCAGGATAATTATAACGGATTTTTATTACCAATTGGATTCGACGACCGGGAATATATAGAGCGTATTGAAGCGATATTAAGCGACTATGAAAGATTTGCCAGGAACGCCATGGCTTCGGCTGAAGTATTCAAAGCTGAAAATATTGCGCACTCCTTAAGTGTAGACATCAATACAACTATATTGCACGATGCGAATTCTCATCATTCACAATAAGTATCAACAACCGGGTGGAGAAGATAGCGTTTTTGATGAGGAAGGGAAGCTGTTGGAGGAGTCAGAAGAAGTGAGAGCATTGATTTTTCAAAATTTACCGGGTTTTAAAGGCGCACTTCAATTTTTTTTTTCATTTTGGAATTTTGGCGGCGCGGCGAAAATTCACAGGACAATTAAGGAATTTAATCCTGATGTTGTCCACCTGCATAACTGGCACTATGCTATCGGACCAATTGTTGTCAGAGCCGTCAAAAAAAATAGGGTACCACTTGTATTTACTGCACACAACTTCAGGGTGCTTTGCCCCTCTGCAATTCTCCTCCACAACGGTTCTTTATTTCTAGATAGCCTTCACCGTGATTTTCCCTGGGAAGCCGTAAGAAAACGCGTGTATAGGAATTCATCTATTCAAACCTTTTGGCTTGCGTGGGTAGTCTGGTTTCATAAAAAGATTGGCACCTGGAAGATGATTGATGTTTTTATAGTACAAACTCCGTTTTCCAAAGATATTTTCTTATCATCCGCACTTGGAATTGACAAATCGAAATTTTTTGTCAAACCGAATTTTGTAAACGATCCCGGAAGACGACCTGTTGACAAAAAAGATTTTTTCCTTTTTGTTGGCCGATTGAGTGAAGAAAAAGGAATTCGGGTTGTACTGAATGCATTTAAGAATTCCGAGTCACAACTGTTTATCGCCGGCCAAGGTCCTTTAATGAAGGAAGTCCTGGACGCGTGCCTGCATCACGCGAATATTCATTATACAGGAGTTCTGCCAAGGAATGAAGTGCAAAGCCTGATGTTGGAAGCGACTGCGCTGATCTTTCCTTCGATCTGGTATGAATGTATGCCGATGACACTTATCGAATCACTGGCAGCAGGTACACCTGTTATCGCAAGCAATATCGGGGCAATGTTGTCGATGATCACAAATGGATACAATGGAATTCATTTTAACGTAGGAGACGCTGGAGATCTTAAGAATAAAATTTCAAACTGGAGTACGCTTCCCAAATATATAAGGGAAGAATATTCTGAAAATGCAAGAATAACGTACGAGAAAAATTACACACCTCAGGAAAATAAGCGGCTTCTTTTATCCATTTACCAGGAAGCAACCCGAAAAAATCAATATCCCGAACGCCAATGAAACACAATAGAAAAATTCGGCCAATTTTTGCGAGTGTTATTACTCTTTGTTTCATATTATTTGTCTCTGCTGCAAATGGAACTACCTATTATTTTTCTTCATCTTCGGGTGATGATTCCCGTAATATCAAGCAGGCCCAACAGGCAGAAACCCCTTGGAAGACGATTGAAAAGCTGAATTCGATATTGCAAACTCTAAAAGCTGGGGATTCTGTCCTTTTTAAGTGCGACGATCAGTTCAATGGCTCGATTAACATAAAGAATATCGGATCCGCATCGGCGTCGATCGTGTTCAGTTCTTATGGAAATGGTAAAAAGCCAATTATTTCAGGACTCATTCGCCTTGACCGTTGGAGACAATTGTCAAAAGGAATTTACCAGGCTGGCTGTGCACAATGCACAACTATTAATGAAAATATGCTTGTGATCAACGGGAAACAATACGCGATGGGACGATATCCGGATACGGGGTATCTGACTTATATGTCGCACATCGACAAGGAAAGTATCACGGACGAAAATTTTGGGAACACGCCAAATTGGGTCGGATCAGAACTAGTCATACGTAAGAATCATTGGATCATAGACAGAACCAGGTTGGAAAAACAATCTGATGGCACGCTTTCTTACAGTGAAGGATCGTCAAGCCAGCCAACCGATGGGTTTGGCTATTTTATTCAGAATAGTAAGCAAACATTGCATCATTTTGGCGACTGGTTCTTCGACAGACCCAATGGAATTTTCTTGATTCACTTCGGTTATTCGACACCCGGTCTATTCGAAGTTTTCACTTCAATCGAAAATTATTTGGTCAGGATTGAAGGCGGCAATTCAATTCAATTTGAAAATCTTTGCTTTCAAGGGGCATCGTCCCATACAATCGAAATTAAGAATTCAAAAAAAATTTATATTAAAAACTGCATGATCGATTATTCTGCTGCAGACGGAATCAACGCCTCCGGATCTCCCGAATTAAATATCGAGTATACGATGATCAATCATTCACTCAATGATGCGATCGTTTTAGATAGCAGTTGTCACGCCGCCTCGATACGGTATAACGTGATCAAGAATACCGGTATGATTCCAGGGATGGGGAAAAGTGGGTCGGGCACTTACCAGGCTATATCATCTTTTGGTGCTTCGAGTGTCATTGAATTTAATGAAATTGATAGTACAGGATATAATGGAATTTATTTTGGCGGAAACGGATCGGTCGTGAAAAATAATTTCATCCATAATTTTTGTATGGTAAAAGATGATGGGGCGGGAATATATATTGGCGACTGGTTCCCATCGTCCGACAAAAAAATAATTGGGAACATTGTGATCGATGGTATCGGGGCAGGACCGGGCGCGAAAGTACAGGATCTCGTACCTGTGGAAGGAATTTATATTGATGATAACAGTTCGGGAATAAGTATTCAATCAAACTCCGTCGCCAACTGCCCGGACGCTGGAATAAAAATTCACAATGCAAACAACATTCAAATTACCGGCAATGCAGTTTTTAATAATGGTGTCCAATTGATGATTGCACACGATAATCTTCATCCAAAAAGCCCGAACAGAAATTTGACATTGACGGGAAATTTATTTTTTGCATTAAGACCAGAACAGTTGTGCGTGAATTTGTATTCAGTAAAAAATGATTTGGATTCAGTGGGTACTATTGATAACAATTACTATTATAGCCCGACTAACGATCAATCCATCGTCAAAGCAGTGTCAAATATCTGGACGCCTCAATCTGTTACCAACAACTTTTCACTATCAAAATGGAAGAATGTTCATCGACAGGATGCGCATTCGATTATGGTTTCAAAAAAAATGCTTACACAAAAAAATGTTCGATTTGAGTATAACGCGTCGGGAAAAAATAAGCAAATATCGACAAACGCTTATTACGCTACGCCGATTGGTATAAAGCTGACTAATAAGTTTCTTATTGCTCCATACCAATCAGTCATCGTCATTGATCGCGGAGCAATCGGCCCAAATTAGATAAAAGACAGTTATTGCAATTGTCTCTCATCAACACTTGCTATGCCTACTTTTGAAGTCTTTCCTTTTAATTGCACCATACCGAGTTGCTTAGTTTCAAAATTCTGATTTAGCTGGATTTTTTCAAGAAGATATTCAGATACGAGAAATTTTCTCTTGTGCTCGTTGCATACGCTTTGAATACGTGAAGCAGTATTGAGCGTGTCGCCATGGTATGCAATATCTCTTTTAATTTCCCCGATTTCTACTACCGTAACTTTTCCCATATGAAGGCCTGCTTTGAAATTGGGAAGAAATCCATATTGCTGAAGATAGTATTGTGCTCGTTCCTCAAATCGTTTTTCGCAGGCAAAGAAAAATCTTACGCAGGCAAAATTTTTTAGTCCGTCGTTAATTCTCCAAGTCAACACAATTTCATCACCGACATATTGATAAATTTCGGCATTGAATTTAAAGAGCAGCTGATTTATATCCATGAAACTGTCACGGATAAATGCACTGTACTTTAAATGTCCCAGGCTTTCTGCGGTTGCAGTGGATGATTGAAGATCCATAAACATAAAAATTCTTTCTTCCTCGCGTGGATTCTTGTATTTTCCCAATAAAAGTGGAACTAAAATTCCCGGTCCATATTTTTTATTTACCTGGTTTATAAAGTTGATGACAAGTGTCATAAACAAGTAATATATCAGCAGCGTATTGAAAAAATATTCCCATGATCTCGGATCTAAAATAAAATTCGTGGCGTAAGTTTTGCGCATTTGAGGGTAAATGAAATAATCAAAGAGTACATACCGGAGAAAGCTGCACACAAGTGTAAGTACGAGGAACGAGATGAGGGTTTTCACGAAAATAATTTTTCCCAGCGGTTTTTGCCGGAAAACTCTCTTGTCGAGGAAATGATCTGACAATCCAAGAGCAAGACCGTAGATAGTTCCCAATATGATTGCAATAAGGATAACCGGCCAAAGTTTGCTATCATAGTTAAAACCCAATGAATAACTAATTGACTTTTCATGCAAATGAAAAATGATAGCGAGCAGGATATTTGCAGCGATCCAAAAATTTATCTGGATGCTGAGGTGTGTAAGCATAGGATACTTCGCTGCGAAATGTTGTGCGCGAGCAGTATAATCAAGTTTCTCTTTCATCTGTTTTGATTTTGTCTGCGCAAATGATTTCCGTTAATTCACTTTATGGAAGATACAATAAAAAATATTTCTGACACGGCATTCTGGATCGCGGGATTTAGGGCGATGGAAAGTGCACGTCCGGATGCAGTATTTAAGGATTCGTTTGCTGCGAAGCTGGCAGGCGATCGCGGTTTGCATATGGCCGAAATAACTCCTCATTCCAAAGCAATGGCGTTCGCGATGACAGTGCGCACAAGTGCGATCGACCGATTGATAAGCGAAGCGATCGATTTGGGTTGTGACACTGTGGTCAATATGGCGGCGGGCCTGGATACGCGACCGTATCGCATGGATATCCCATCAACTCTTAAATGGATTGAAATTGACCTTCCCGCACTCGTCGCTTATAAAAATGAAGAACTCAAAAATGAAATTCCCAAATGCCGCATAACCAGAATTGCTGCTGATTTATCGGAAAGCACGACACGAAATGAAATATTTCAACGAATAGGATCTGAAACTTATAAAGCCGTCGTGGTCACGGAGGGTTTGATTGCATATCTGAAATCAGAACAGGCGGCTGAACTTTCGACTTCAATTTTTAATGTTCCATCATTCCGATATTGGATCCAGGATTACAGCAGGGGAGCGATGCAACGAAACCGGCATGCGAAAGATCTTTCAAAAATGGTCAGACAAACCCCATTTCAATTTGATGTGAAAGAGCCACTTTTATTTTTTGAAAGACAAGGTTGGAAGGTGAAAAAAGATATTTTAATTCTTGATGAGGCAGACAGGATTGGGCGAAGCCTTCCTTTTATGTTTCCGTGGACCATTATCGCAAAATTAATACCTCGTACGATCAGGAGAATTGGTAACCGAACGTACGGTTACGTAATGTTTGAGAAATAAACGAAAATAAAAATCTTCAATCTTCAATTATCAATCAATTTTTAATTTGTAACGCTGAACTTTAATAGAATGTATGTTACCTTATTATTTGCGCTGGCACCATTTGACCCGGTTGCCTTTCGGAGTTCCACTTCATCAGTGCCCGTAAAATTTAGGGCAGGTTTATAGATATAACTGGCATTGGAAGACCGTTGAATTTCATTTTGCAGGTAATGCGACGGCTGTCGCGAAATTGAAAGTTCTTCTTCATCTCCGAGAGGACCAATCTCATAACTATAATCCGTATTTGCCTTCACAGTTACGTTCACCACCAGGTGATCAGGTGAATTAGAATCTTTCTTACAGGAAAATATCGTGGCCGACAGAAATATCCAGAATGTCAAACGATGCAAAAGATTTCTCATGAAAACATGCTTTGTTCTGTGACACAAAAGTTCAAAAAAACGTTGCCATGAGATTAAAAACTCTTTCAAATTGCGCATAATAATTTTTGTAGATTCGTTGGCTTCAGATTATTTGATTATTTAATTTTTGATACATGATATTGACTAAAAAATTTTTTGCAAAGGGATTATTCTTCTTAACTAGCTTGATTTTCGCATATACGGGCGGTTTTGGCCAGCCGGCTCCGAAAGCGAGACAAGTTCATTTCAAAAAAAACATAATCACGAATGATTTCATTTCGGAGGGCGTTGCGGTAGTGGATGTCGACAAGGATGGTAAATTGGATATTATTGCAGGCGCGTTTTGGTTTGAAGGACCGAATTGGACAAGACACGAAATCACAACAGGAAAAACGTATTCTCCCTCGACCGAATTCAGCAATTCGTTCTTAAATTTTAGCATGGATGTTGACCAGGACGGCTGGCCCGACTTTATTAGAATCAGTCTTCCAGGTGAAGAAGCAGTTTGGTATCAGAATCCGGGAAACAGCAAGGATCATTGGAAGATGCATTCGATACTTGCGACTGCTGGGAATGAGTCACCTACGCTCGCTGATATTGATGGAGACGGAAGACCGGACTTGTTGTGTAATGACTGGGTTGCAAAAGAGATGATCTGGATGAAATCTCCGACCGCGAAGGGTGACACGAATTGGACGAAATTCATAATTGATAAAGGAAATATTCCGGGCGTAGATCGATACTCGCATGGTTTGGGTTGGATCGATATGAATCATGACGGACGAAAAGATGTGGTGATCACAAAAGGATGGTGGGAGTGTCCCGCCAATCCGCAACATGACAAGTGGAGATTCCATCCGGCGGACCTTGGAGAAGATTGCGCGCAAATATATCCGATGGATCTAAAGGGAAGTGGCCAGCTAGAACTCGTAAGTTCTTCTGCGCACGACTACGGAATCTGGTGGCACGAAAAGATCAGTGATGATAAAGAAAAAGAGTTGTGGTCTCATCATTTGATATCGAAAGCATTCTCTGAATCGCACGCCTTGGGATTTGCCGATATTAACGGCGATGGATATGCGGACCTGGTGACTGGGAAACGATATTTTGCACATAACGGAAAGGATCCTGGTGCGTTAGAGGCATCTGTTTTATATTGGTTTGAATACAAACCGGGAAGGGAACCCCTATGGATACCACATCAGATCGATGATAATTCGGGCGTCGGCCTGCAGGTTGCAATCTCAGATATTAATGGCGACGGTTTAAATGATATTATTATTTGTAATAAAAAGGGTCTCTTCATTTTTGAACAAGTGAAATAAAAATTAATTGAATTAATAAATGAAAAAGGGCCGAGTCAGATCGGCCCTTTTTTACTTATTAGTTTTAGAGTGTTATATACTAGTAAGATTCTACTTCTTTTTCTTTCAATCCGTCCGGACCGGCAACAAGCAATGTACCTTGTACATATTTTTCTGCGTGCTGACTTGCATCCAGACCTTCTTCTTCTTCCTGGGAAGAAACGCGCAAAGGAAGAATAGCATTGATCAATTTGAATATTGCATAAGATACTACGAAGCTGTAAGTAACTGCAATAACCAGCGCTTTTACTTGTGTGAAGAAGAATACAGGATTGCCGTATAGCAGTCCATCATTACCTGCACCATTGACTGCTTTAGTTGCGAACAAACCAGTCATCAGCATTCCGACCATACCACCAATACCATGGCAAGGGAATACATCGAGCGTGTCATCCAATTTAGATTTAGACCTGTAGTATACTGCAACGTTAGAAACGATTGCAGCGAATACTCCGATGAAAATACTTTGAGGGATCGCAACGAAACCCGCGGCAGGAGTGATGGCAACAAGGCCTACAACAGCACCAATACAGAAGCCAAGTACTGAAGGTTTTTTTCCTTTTAAAACATCAAAGAACATCCAGGATAATCCTGCAGCAGCAGCTGCTGTATTTGTTGTCGCGAACGCCGAAACAGACAAACTATTTGCTGCACCTGCAGAACCGGCGTTGAATCCAAACCATCCGAACCAAAGCAAACCGGTTCCGATCAACACATACGGTACGTTGGCCGGTGGAACTTCTTTTTGTTCGATGTGAACTTTTCTGCGTTTGAGTACCATGGCACCGGCAAGTGCGGCACAACCGGCAGAAATATGCACAACTGTACCACCCGCAAAGTCGAGAGCTCCCATCTTAGCCAGGAAGCCATCGGGATGCCAGCTCCAGTGTGCAAGCGGCGCATATACGAATACACTAAACATTACTATAAATAAAAGGAACGAAGTAAACCGGACTCTTTCTGCTAAAGCACCAACGACAAGGCCCGGGGTAATTATGGCAAACATTAATTGGAAAAGTGAGAACAGGGTTAGCGGAATTGTTGGAGCGGCAACCCACGCTTTGCCTGAATTTACGTTTTTGAAAAAGAAATGTGTTGTGGGATCGCCAATCACACCATTAACGTCGGTGCCGAAGGCGAGACTATATCCTACAACAACCCACAAAACGCTTACTACACCTGCTGCTATCAGGCTTTTAATCATCGTTGAAATGACATTTTTACGGGTAACCATTCCACCGTAGAAAAAAGCGAGGCCCGGAGTCATTAGAAAGACCAAGGCGGTTGCCACAATAATCCAGGCAACGTCTGCTCCGTTGTATTTGCCGTCATCGAAATTCGGAAGTGTTGGAATGAAAATCGAAGCGATTGCTACAGCTAAAAGAACCAGAAAAGGAGCCGCGGTCTTTAATGTGATTTTGCTCATAATTGGGGAAATTTAAATTAAAATGTAAATAATCTTTAATATGTGCTTCTGTCAGGCAAGGTAGAAAAAAATCACAATTAAAATTAAAAAATAAATATATAATTAATTTTAATGTGACGTACAATTGTGCCTTGCGATGGGTTTATACATTATTAATCAATGATATATCTGAATTCAAGTTTTTATACTTTTTAATCCACATTTGTGAATTATTAGACAAAAACTGCCAAAATCTGTTAAAGAAGAGGAATATTTGAAAGAAGACAAGTCTTTTTTAAAAAGTCTTCTGATTAGAATTTTACAAGAAGTGTTTTTTTGAAATGGATACTTACAGTTTCGTATATACGATGTGAATATTTTGAAGATCTATTAAACAACGTAAATACTTTCTTGCTGAAATCTGATTCTATTTCGAAACATGAATTTGTTTCATAGAGTAATGTTCTTCACATTAACCAAAAAATCTTAATCGCTCAAAAATACAATTTATAGTTAGGACGATTCACACGACAAAAAATATTACGGTTGATATTATTCCATCCTGGTGATGGATGAAGTCACTTTTAAACGAGCATTACATGCCTGTTCAACAACATTGAGATTTGTCGCATTATTACTTCACGCAATGAAATATTCCTTACTAATTTGTACATTACCCAAATAAAAAACTTCAGTCGTGGCAAAACTTTTTTCAAAGATTTCTGCATGGCTTGTAATACTTGCTGGCCTTGTATTTCAGGCAATGGCACAAAATCACGTACAGTTAACTGTAGATGGCAGTCAACATGAAATTGTAATCAGTAAAAATATTTATGGACATTTTTCCGAGCACCTTGGCCGGTGTATCTATGATGGCTTTTGGGTTGATTCTTCACTCAAGATTCCCAAAAATGAAAGAATACGATTGGATATAGTTGATGCGTTGAAAAAAATTCACGTTCCGCTTCTCCGCTGGCCGGGAGGTTGTTTTGCCGATGAATATCATTGGAGCGATGGTGTTGGTCCCTCAAAGAAAAGACCAAAGCGTGTGAACACGACATGGGGAATGGTAACGGATGATAACAGTTTTGGCACAGAAGAATTTCTTAAATTAACTAATCTCATCGGTTGCGATCCATATATTGCCGGTAACGTCGGAACAGGATCGCCACAAGAGATGGCTAATTGGATCGAGTATCTGAACTTTGACGGAACGAGCTCGCTCACGACGCAACGCAAGCAAAACGGTCATGCACAACCGTACAAGGTTTCTTTTTGGGGAGTCGGCAACGAAAGTTGGGGATGTGGCGGCAATATGACTCCGGATTTTTATTCCGACCAATATAAACGTTACGCTTCCTTCTGCAAGAATTATCCAGGAACAACATTGAAGAAAATTGCCAGCGGTGCTAATGCAGATGATTATAACTGGACGGAAGTCTGTATGAAAAAAATTCCGACTGATCAGTTTTGGGGATTGTCACTACATTACTATACGTTGGTTGACGGATGGTCGCACAAAGGCCCGGCGACAAATTTTGGTGAAGATGCGTACTTCAAAGCAATTAAGAATTGTTTGTTCATGAATGAGCTAATTGAAAAGCATGAAGCAATCATGGACAAATATGATCCAACAAAAAAAGTTGCACTATGTGTTGACGAGTGGGGGATATGGACCGATGTTGAACCGGGTACTAATCCGGCATTCTTATATCAGCAGAATAGTATGCGTGATGCCATTCTTGCTGCCACAACGCTGAATATCTTCAATAATCACAGTGATCGCGTGCGTATTGCGTGCCTTGCACAAACGGTGAATGTTTTACAGGCACTGGTTCTTACAAATAAAGAAAAGATGTTACTCACGCCGACTTACCATGTATTCGATCTCTACCAAGTGCACCAGGACGCATATTGGTTACCGTTATCATTTAGTAGCCCGGACTATCAATTTAATGGAGATAAAATCCCTGCAGTGAACGGATCCGCATCAAAAGATAAGAATGGTGCTGTTCATATCAGTCTCGTAAATACTGATCCGAGCCGTCCAATCGAAGTTTCCCTTTCGATCAAAGACTTTCAATTAAATAATATTAGCGGACAAATATTGCACTCGGCAAAGTATTCAGACGTTAATACGTTCGAAAAACCTGATCTGATAAAACCAGTTTCATTCAACGGGTTTAAAAAAACGAATGATCAAATCACTATAAGCCTTCCCGCGTTGTCTGTTTTGGTAATAACTCTTAAATAAAACCTTCACCCTGGCGCCAACCCGAAAGAAATATTTCGCATTGAGGCGCCAAGGTGCTAGGAAGAATACAAGGAGTTATTTAAAATCCCGGGTTTTGTTCAAGATTCGTATTGTTATTAATTTCTCTTTGCGGAATGGGGAAGAATAATTGTTTTTCAGTAAAAGTTTTTCCCCACGTTGTAGTGTGTCCGATAAAATCATCAAAGTTTTTCGTGATATCATTTCTCACCTTTCTGGTCCGCAACATGTCAAACCACATTTTATTTTCATAAGCCAGTTCTAGATCTCGTTGCGTCCAAACTTCTTTTTCAAAATCATCCTGGCTCAAAGTCCCAATAGGCCCCTGGTTCGCACGGGCGCGTATCTGATTCACATAACCGATCGCATCGCTATTGGGTCCGCCTTCTGCACGATTGGATGCTTCAGCATACATCAACATTACATCTGCCAGGCGATCAATCGTATAATTGAGATCC
>Ga0163162_10000659_pt1 | contig 31955 bp, 29 predicted proteins | sample S55metaG_FD_115310 | JGI IMG/M metagenome (GOLD analysis project Ga0163162, IMG submission 115310) | Switchgrass rhizosphere microbial communities from Kellogg Biological Station, Michigan, USA - S5-5 metaG | ecosystem: Host-associated > Plants > Roots > Rhizosphere > Soil | place: USA... | reverse complement strand
GTGCCGGTGCGCCAGGCCCGTTATCTGTTTATAATCAAAGCAATTTTAAAGGATTCGAAGGTGGTTGTATGCTGGATCGTGAAGGCTTTCGCCCGAACGTCGGCATCATCCTCTTGAACGCGCGCAACGAAGTGTTTTGGGGTAAGCGGCTGCGTGAACATTCCTGGCAGTTTCCGCAAGGGGGCATCAAGTACGGTGAGACCCCTGTGCAAGCGATGTATCGGGAGTTACACGAAGAGACCGGCTTGCTTCCGGAGCACGTCAAGGTCGTGGGTCGCACCCGCGACTGGCTGCGTTATGAGGTGCCGGACAAGTTCATCAAGCGCGAGGTGCGCGGCCATTATCGTGGCCAGAAACAGATCTGGTTTCTGCTGCGAATGGTAGGCCGTGACTGTGACATTTGCCTCCGTGCTACTGATCATCCGGAATTCGATGCCTGGCGCTGGAACGAGTACTGGGTCCCGCTCGACGCGGTGATCGAGTTCAAGCGCGACGTTTATCAACTGGCGCTCACCGAGCTGTCGCGCTTCTTGCGGCGTACCGCATCGAGAAGCGAGCGAAATGAGCGCGCCGCACATCATGGACCCCGCTATCCACGCGTGATCCAGACGATGACGATCGAAGCCCCTCCTGTTTCTGCGGCCGGTGCCGCGGTTCAGGCAGAATGCTCGGTCGAAGAAGTGCATATCTTCGCGCCACGGCCGTTGCGCGACTAGCAGGGCACTTTTTGCACACTTTTTTGCTCCGCATGACTCCAGGCGGCGACACGGCGACGTGTCCCGCTTTTTTCCGCACGGCGCGCTGCGTCCGGGCCGCGCGGCTGTTTCCGGGAAGACCTAATTGAAAGCCATCGCCTTGTTTGCGGCATCCGCGGCAGTGCTTGCCGTGCTCGCCGGTTGTTCCAGTTCCAAAGGCCCGTCCAACAAGGACGACAGCGAGTTCACCTATCTCCTGGACCGCAAGTCGGAGTGGACCGAGAACAAGGTGGAGAATCTGCCGCCGTTGCCGAACGCGTCGGACTTGCTGCCGTTCAACGTTTCCCAGAATACGCCGCTCGTTTTCGCGATCGACAGGAACTCGGTTTCCGTCGGCAGCGACGGCGTGGTGCGCTACACGGTGGTCGTGACGAGCCCGGCGGGCGCGCGCAACGTCAATTACGAAGGCATCCGCTGCGACAACTACGAGTGGCGCCTCTATGCCAGCATCAACGACGACCAGAACGCCTGGGACCGCACGGTAGCCAATGATTTCCGCCGCATCGAGAACGGCGAGCTGAATGCGTATCACGCGGCGCTCTATCAGGATTATTTTTGCGCGAACAAGCTGCCGACGGGAACGGCCAAGCAGATCGTGAGCAACATCCAGTACAAGCGGCCAGCGACATCGCAGCTATACCGGTAAGCTCCGGTCCGCCGCTCAATCAAAAACCCGCCGACTTTTCGAGTCGGCGGGTTTTTTTTCACACCAGCACCAGATTGTCGCGGTGAATCAGCTCCGGCTCCAGCATGTAGCCGAGCACGGATTCGATGTCCCCGCTCGGGCGCCGATGGATCAGCCGCGCCTCCGAACTGCTGTAGTTCGTGATGCCGCGCGCGACTTCCCGCCCCTGCGCGCTCACGCAAGCAATCACCTCGCCGCGTGCAAAGGCGCCCTTCACGTCGATCACGCCGATCGGCAGGAGGCTCTTGCCGCCTTCGGTGAGCTTTTCGACGGCGCCATTGTCGATCACGACGTGGCCGCGCACCTGCAGATGGTCGGCCATCCACTGCTTGCGCGCCGCCATGCGCGCGGTCCGTGCTATCAGCTGCGTGCCGATCATCTCGCCTGACGCAAGCCGCGTGAGGACATCGGACTCCCGGCCGCTTGCGATCACCGTGTTCGCGCCGCTGTGCGCAGCGCGCTTCGCCGCGAGGATCTTGGTGAGCATGCCGCCCCGGCCGAGGCTCGACCCCGCGCCGCCCGCCATCGCTTCGAGTTCGGGTGTGCCGGCGTCCGCCTGCTCGACGAGCGTCGCCGTCGGGTCCTTGCGCGGGTCGGCGGTGAAAAGGCCGCGCTGGTCGGTGAGGATGATGAGCGCGTCGCCTTCGATCAGGTTCGCCACCAGCGCGCCGAGCGTGTCGTTGTCGCCGAACTTGATTTCGTCGGTGATGACGGTGTCGTTTTCGTTGATGATCGGCACGGCGCCCAGACGCAGCAGCGTGAGAAGCGTCGAGCGCGCGTTCAGATAGCGCTCGCGGTCCGCGAGATCGGCGTGCGTGAGCAAAATCTGCGCGGTACGGATGCCGTGCGCGCCGAAACTGCTCTCGTAGACCTGCGCGAGCCCCATCTGGCCGACCGCGGCGGCGGCCTGCAATTCGTCGATTTCACGCGGGCGCTGCGTCCAGCCGAGGCGGTGAATGCCTTCCGCGATCGCGCCCGAGCTGACCATCACGACTTCCTTGCCCTGCTGGCGCAAGGCGGCGATCTGCGACGCCCAGCGGGCGATCGCCGCATGGTCGAGACCGCGGCCGTCGTTCGTGACGAGGCTCGATCCCACTTTCACTACCAGACGCTTCGAAAGAGCGATGACAGAACGCATCGTGCGCATTCTCCTCGGAGTGGCGAACCCTGCGCGGGAACGCGCAGGGAGGTGATTACTCTTCTTCCCGCGCGGGCCTGGGTGCGGCGGCCGCCTCGTCGCGAAACCGGACGTCGGCGGCGAGGTCTTCCGCTTCCGCCGCCCGCGACGCGTCCGAATTCTGCGAGATGTAATCGAAGATCGCGTAGGTCAGTGCTTCGCAGCCCTGGCCGGTCAGTGCCGAGATCTCGAATACGGGGCCGTCCCACTCGTAGCGCTCGAGGAAATCGGCGACGCGCCCTTCGCGCTCGTCCTCCGGCACCATGTCGAGCTTGTTGAGCACGAGCCAGCGCGGCTTCTGAAACAGCGCCTCGTCGTACTTGCGCAGTTCGTTGACGATCGCCTTCGCTTCCGCGACCGGATCGACGGCTTCATCGAACGGCGCCAGATCGACGAGATGCAGCAGCACGCCGGTGCGCTGCAGGTGACGCAGGAACCGGTGCCCGAGGCCCGCGCCTTCCGCCGCGCCTTCGATCAGGCCGGGAATGTCCGCAATCACGAAGCTCTTGCTCGGCCCCACGCGCACAACGCCGAGATTCGGGGCGAGCGTCGTGAACGGGTAGTCGGCGATCTTCGGCCGCGCGTTCGACACCGACGAAATGAACGTCGATTTCCCCGCGTTCGGCATGCCGAGCAGGCCGACGTCCGCGAGCACTTTCAGCTCGAGCTTGAGCATGCGCCGCTCGCCGGGCTTGCCTTCCGTCTTCTGGCGCGGCGCGCGATTCGTGCTCGACTTGAAGTGCAGGTTGCCGAGGCCGCCCGCACCGCCGTTGGCGATCAGCACTTCCTGGTTGTGCTCGGTCAGGTCGGCGATCAGCTCACCCGTGTCCATGTCCGCGATCACCGTGCCGACGGGCATGCGCAGCGTGATGTCGTCGCCGCCCTTGCCGTAGCAATCCGAGCCGCGGCCGTTCTCGCCGTTGCGCGCCTGGTGCTTCTTCGCGTACCGGTAGTCGATCAGCGTGTTGATGTTGCGGTCCGCGACCGCGTATACGCTGCCGCCCCGGCCGCCGTCGCCGCCGTCCGGTCCGCCGAACGGGACGAACTTCTCGCGGCGCATCGACGCGCTGCCATCCCCTCCGTCGCCGGCGATGACTTCAATTCTCGCTTCGTCAATGAACTTCATGCGTTGCTCCGTCCCGTGTTTGACGCTGTGTGGGACCGGAGTCAGCGCGATGGGAACGGAGCAAGCGCTAAAGCCCTGACTCCGGTCGACACGCCGACTCCAGCCGATTCACTCTGTGTGCTATTTTGCCGTGACAGGCCGATGCCAGTCACCGATAAATCAAACCAAATAAAAAAGGCCCCGCGAACTTCGCGGGGCCTTTTGTCGGTCCTGAAGCCCGTGCCAGTCTTGCCTTAGGCTGCCGGGACGACGTTGACCAGATGCTTCCTGGCTGCGCCCTTCGTCGTGAACTGGACGTGGCCGTCGGTCAGGGCGAACAGCGTGTGATCCTTGCCGATGCCGACGTTTTCGCCCGGGTGCATGCGCGTGCCGCGCTGGCGAACGATGATGCCGCCCGCATTGATTGCCTGGCCGCCGTAAACCTTCACGCCGAGGCGCTTCGATTCGGAATCGCGGCCGTTGCGGGAAGACCCGCCTGCTTTTTTGTGTGCCATGTGATTACTCCTTGCCGCTTACGCGTTGATCGCGTCGATACGCAGTTCGGTATAGTTCTGGCGATGGCCAGCGTGCTTTTGGTAGTGCTTCCGGCGGCGCATCTTGAAGATGGTCACTTTCTTGTGACGACCCTGGGACACGACGGTAGCCTTGACGGAAGCCCCACTCACCAGCGGTGCACCGAACTTAATCGATTCACCTTCGCCTACTGCGAGAACCTGGTCGAGCGTGATTTCAGCGTCAATGTCTGCCGGTATCTGTTCTACTTTCAATTTTTCGCCGACGGCAACCTTATACTGCTTGCCACCGGTTTTTATGACCGCGTACATTGAGAACCTCACTCTGAATTCATTTTTCCGCGCACCGTGCGGGGAAAACGCGTGATTATACAGAGAGTTAGGGGAGCCGTCAAAGCGCATTGACCTTTTCACGCAAGGCACGACTTCCGCCGAACGGCGCCCGGCAGTGTGCATCCCAATCGTCCGTTCATTGCGGTCCGTTCATTGCGCCCCTCATTCCGCGGAGGATAGCGCCGTCAGTCGCAAAATCAGTCCCCGACGCAGGCGATCCCGCCTCGCGCAACGTCGCATTGCCCGCGGAACTCCGTCTGATGGGCCGATTCGCCTTATAATTCGCGGCACTACCCTATTTGCCGATCATGTCGTCCACCGCCACTTCATCCCCCAACGCCGCCATCCTGCTTGCCCCGATTGCCGAGGACATGCAGCAGGTCAATCGCGTCATACGGCAGCGCCTGGCATCAGAAGTGATGCTGATCAACCAGATTTCGGAGTACATCATCGGCGCCGGCGGCAAGCGGCTGCGGCCCGCGCTGCTGCTGCTCGTCGCGGGCGCGCTCGGCGACACGACCGGGCATCGCCATGAACTGGCGGCCGTCGTCGAATTCATCCACACGGCCACGCTGCTGCACGACGACGTCGTCGACGAATCCGACCTGCGCCGGGGCCGCAAGACGGCCAATGCGCTCTTCGGCAATGCGGCGAGCGTGCTGGTCGGCGATTTTCTCTACTCGCGCTCGTTCGAGATGATGGTGGGCGTCGGCAAGATGCGCGTGATGGAGATTCTGTCGGTCGCGACGAACGTGATTTCGGAAGGCGAAGTGCTGCAGCTCCTGAACATGCACGATCCGGACGTCGACGAAGCGCGCTACATGCAGGTGATCCGCTACAAGACCGCGAAGCTCTTCGAAGCCGCCGCGCAGCTGGGCGCCGTGCTGTCGGGCGCGGACGCGAGGACGGAAGCCGCCGCCGCCGAGTTCGGACGCCGCATCGGCACCGCATTCCAGATCATGGACGACTGGCTCGACTACACGGGCACGGCGGAATCGATGGGCAAGAACGCCGGCGACGACCTGCGCGAAGGCAAGCCAACGCTGCCGCTCATCTATCTGATGGAGCACGGCACGCCGGAGCAGGCCGCGCTCGCGCGCGAAGCGATCGAACAAGGCGGCACGGACCGCTTCGAGACGATTTTCGAAGCGATCACGGGCTCGGGCGCGCTCGATCACACGCTGGAATGCGCGCGCAAGGAAGCCCAGGCGGCCGCGAACGCAATTTCATCGTTTCCCGATTCCATTTACAAAGAAAGCCTGCTAGAATTATGTTCTTACTCGACGGCAAGACAGTCTTAAACAAGACTGAAGCGCCGTAAGAGTCCAGCAGTAAAGATTCGGGGTGTAGCTTAGCCTGGTAGAGCGCTACGTTCGGGACGTAGAGGCCGGAGGTTCGAATCCTCTCACCCCGACCAGAATTGAAGATGAAAAGCCGCACAGTCCGCTGTGCGGCTTTTTTCTTTCCGGTCCGCTGCAGATCGGGAAAAGGCGCGAGAGGCCGTATAGACGGCCGCCGCCCGCGCATCGGCCAGCGTGGCGGGCTTTCGCGGCCTCGTCTGCTATAGTCGCTTTCATCCCTCCCCTTCTTTCATCGGTCGCGTGGACAACCTTCCCTTATGGGCGCAAATTTGCGCCATTTTTCTGCTTCTCTTTCTCTCCGGCTTCTTCTCGATTTCCGAAACCTCGATGATGGCGCTGAACCGCCATCGCCTGAAGCACCTCGCCAACCAGGGGTCGCTGCGCGCGCGCACGACGCAAGGCCTGCTCGCCAAAACCGATCAGCTTCTGAGCGTCATCCTGATCGGCAACAACGTGATCAACACGATCATTCCCGTGCTCACCACGTCGATCGCGCTGCACACGTTCGGCCACAACAACGTCGTGCTGTCGATAGCGACGGGCCTCGTCGCGTTCCTCATCATCGTGTTCGCGGAAATCACGCCGAAGATCGTCGGCGCAACGTATCCCGAAAAGGTCGCGCTGCCGGCGAGCCTGATTCTCGCGCCGCTGATGCGCATCGCGCGGCCACTCGTCTGGTTCGTCAACCTGTTCGCGAACGCCGTGCTGGGGACGCTGCGGATCAACACGAAAGGGGCGCGCGACCAGCGCCTTTCCACCGAGGAACTGCGCACCATCGTGCTGGAATCCGGCAGCTTCATGCCGACCAAGCACCGCAGCATCCTGCTGAACCTGTTCGATCTGGAGAACATCACCGTCGACGACGTGATGATTCCGCGCCGGCGAATCGAAGCGCTCGACTTCGATTCGCCGTTCGAGCAGATCCTTCACCAGCTCGAGACCTGCTATCACAACAAGCTGGTGGTGTATCAGGGCGACATCGACCGCGTGCTCGGCATCCTGCACGTGCGCAAGACGCTGGCGGCGCTGCACAACCAGGAACTGGAGCGCGAGACGCTGCGTGAACTGCTCGCCGAGCCGTACTTCGTTCCCGCGGGCACGCCGGTGTTCCAGCAGTTGCAGTATTTCCAGGAGAGCCGCCAGCGGATTGCGATCGTTGTCAATGAATACGGCGAACTGCAGGGGCTCGTCACACCCGAAGACATCATCGAGGAACTGATCGGCGAGTTCACGACCACAATCCCGCGCGGCGCCACGTCGCGCGGCGGCTGGGACGACCACGGCGAGTGCATCGTGCCGGGCAGCATGCCGCTGCGCGAGCTGAACCGGTGGCTGCAACTCACGCTGCCGACCGACGGTCCGAAAACGCTCAACGGCCTGATCCTCGAGACGCTCGAGGAGATCCCCGACGGCGACGTGTCGGTGCAGATCGCAGGCGTCACTTTCGAAGTGATGCGCAGCGACGACCAGGCGATCCGCACGGTCAAGATCTTCCGGCCCGCCGCCGGCTCGCTTCGGCCGCAGCGTTAGCCGTCCGGCCGAATTGGAAGGCGCGCGGGGGCGCGCGATGATCGGGTCATCCAGAACACGGACGGCTCGACGCCGATGCCCACATGCCTTCACGCTCCCCCTCGCCTTCCCGCGACACGTTCGCGCGTCTGCCCCAGCGGCCGATCGACGCGCCGCCGGACGACGCGCCGGCCGTCATGCTCCTCACCGACACCCTGCGCGAAGCCGCGGCCCGCGGCGCCTCGGACATCCACGTCGAACCGGCGGAGCACGAGTGGCGCATCCGGCTGCGCATCGACGGCGCGCTGCACGTGCTGCAACGCCCGCCGCTCCATCTGCGTGACGCGCTCATCACGCGCATCAAGGTGCTCGCGCGGATGGACATCGCGGAGCGGCGCGTGCCGCAAGACGGGCGGCTGCGGCTGCCGCTTCCGAACGGGCAGCTCGAAGACTATCGCGTGAACTCGCTGCCGACGCTCTTCGGCGAAAAGCTCGTGCTGCGCCGGCTCGAAGCGCTGCCGCCCGACCTGTCGCTCGCGGCGCTCGGGCTCGACGCCCGGCAGCGCGGTGTCGTCGAATCCGCGATCCACGCGCCGCACGGCCTCATTCTCGTCACAGGGCCGACCGGCAGCGGCAAGACGCTGTCGCTGTACTGCTTCCTGCAGATGCTCAACGCGGAATCCCGCAACGTCTGCTCGGTCGAGGACCCCGCGGAAATCCAGCTCGGCGGGATCAATCAGGTCAGCGTGCGCGAGAAGGCCGGACTCACGTTCGCGGTCGCGTTGCGCGCGTTCATGCGGCAGGACCCAGACGTCATCATGGTCGGCGAAATCCGCGATGCCGAAACGGCCGACGTCGCCGTGAAAGCCGCCCAGACCGGCCACCTCGTGCTCTCCACGCTGCACACGAACGACGCGCCCGCCGCGATCGCGCGGCTGATCGATATCGGCGTCGCGCCGTACAACCTGGCGTCGGCGCTGCGGCTCGTCACGGCGCAGCGGCTCGTGAGGAAGCTCTGCGAAGCGTGCCGTGCGCCGGCCGAACTCGCGCTCGACGACGGCACCCGTCCGTTCGAGCCGCGCGGCTGCCCGGCGTGCCACGGCATCGGCTATCGCGGCCGCGTCGGCGTGCATCAGCTGATGCCGGTTTCCGATCCGTTGCGCGAACTGATCGTCGCGCGCGCCGCCACGCACGCCGTCACACGTCAGGCGCAGGCCGAGGGCATGCCGGCGTTGCGCGACGCCGCGTTTCAGCGCGTGCGCGACGGCGTGACGAGCGTCGCGGAAGCCGTCGAAGCGACGGAGATCGCATGACGCGTGCAACTGCGGACACGCGTTTCGAATGGCGCGGCGTCGACGCGAACGGCGCACCCAAACGCGGCAGGACGATCGCCGCCGATCCCGCAACGGCCCGCGCGGCGCTCAAGCGCAATGGCTGGACCGTGCTCGAACTCACCGCCCTCTGCGACGCGCCGCCGCCGAAAGCCACGAACGCCGACATCACCCTGTTCACGCGGCAGCTCGCGGGCCTGCTGCGCGCGGGGCTGCCGCTCGCGCCCGCGCTGGAGCTGATCGCACAGACGCCCGTGCGCGGCGGCCTGCCGCGCATCGTGCGGCACGTCGCGCGCGACATCACGCAGGGCGTGCCGTTTTCCGACGCACTCGCCCGGCATCCGGCCTGTTTCGGGCCGCTCTACTGCCAGCTTGTTGCCGTCGGCGAACTGGCGGGCGCGCTGCCGACGGTGCTCGCGCGCCTCGCCGACGACCGCGAGCGCGCCGCCTCGCAGCGCGCACGGCTGCGAGGCGCGCTGACGTATCCGGTGATGGTGCTGCTGCTTTCGCTGCTGATCACGGCGGGGCTGCTCGTCGGCGTGGTGCCGACTTTCAAGACGATCTTCGACGGCTTCGGCGCCGCATTGCCGGCCCCGACACGCTTCGTGCTCGCGCTGTCGGACGGCGTCGCCCGCTGGAGCGTGCCGTTCGCGATCGCGTGCGTGTGCTTCGGCGTCGCGTCGTCGCGCGTGCTCAGGCGCGTGCCGTCCGCCCGCGCAGCGTTCGACCGGGCAACACTTGCGCTGCCGCTCGTCGGCGCATTGCTGCGCTCGCTCGCCGTCGCCCGCTGGAGCCGCGCGCTCGGCACGCTGCTCGCGGCCGGCACGCCGTTGTCGGATGCGTTCGATTCGCTCGGGAACGCGACCGGCAACCGGATCTTCGACCGCGCGACCTTCGAAATCGCCACACGCCTCAGGCATGGCGAGCGGCTCGCCGCCGCGATGCGCGCCCTCGGCTGCTTCCCGCCGGAGGTCGTGCAGCCGATCGCCGTCGCCGAGGAATCCGGCGCGCTCGACTCGATGCTGATGGATCTCGCGACCCTCGGCGAGCGCCAGGTCGACGAGAAGATCGGCGCTTTCGCGAGCCTTTGCGAGCCGGTGGTGATCGTCGTGCTCGGCGCGCTCGTGGGCGGACTCGTGATCGCGATGTATCTTCCCATCATCCAACTGGGCAACGTGGTGTAGCATGCCAGCCGAATTCATTCCGACACCGTCCATGACGCCTTCGTTCGACCCTTCCGCCGCGGGCCCCGCGAGCCACGTCCTGCTGGCGTTCGCCGCGCTGCCCGCGGCGGCGCAGTATGGCTTCGCGATCGTGTTCGGACTCGTGATCGGCAGCTTTCTGACGGTCGTCGTGCACCGGCTGCCAATCATGCTCGAGCGCGCGTGGCGAGCGGAGATCGAATCGGCGGAAGGAGGCAAGGATGCCAAACCCGCCCCGTTCAACCTCGCCGTGCCGCGCAGCGCGTGCCCGCATTGCGGACACGTCCTGCGCGCATGGGAAAACATTCCCGTCATCAGCTACCTGCTGCTGCGCGGGCGCTGCGGGAAATGCGGCGCGCGGGTGAGCGCGCGCTACCCGCTGATCGAACTCGCGACGGCCCTCCTCGCGGCCGTCTCGCTCTATGCGTTCGGACCGGACTGGCTCGCGGTCGCCGCGTTCGGCTTGTGCGCCACGCTGCTCGCGACGAGCGTCATCGACTTCGACACGAAATATCTGCCCGACACGCTCACCCTGCCGCTCCTGTGGGCCGGGCTGATCGTCAATCTCGGCGAGGGCGGCTTCGTGTCGCTGCGCGATGCGGTGATCGGCGCGATCACGGGCTATCTGTTCCTGTGGTGCGTATATTGGCTCTTCAGGCTGGTTCGCGGCGTCGAGGGCATGGGCTACGGCGACTTCAAGCTGCTCGCCGCGCTCGGCGCGTGGCTCGGCTGGATGGCGCTGCCGCAGATCGTGCTCGTGTCGGCGATCGCCGGCGCGCTGGTCGGCCTGATCGCGACATGGCGCGGCACCATGCGTTTCGAGGAACCGCTGCCTTTCGGGCCGTTTCTCGCCATAGGAGGCGTTGCGACGCTCTTTTTCGGTACGCCGCTCTACGCACTGTTTGGATGAATTCGGGGGAGCCACGGATGTACAGCATCGGCCTGACTGGCGGTATCGGCAGCGGCAAGACGACGGTCGCGGACCTCTTCGCGGCGCGCGGCGTCGCGGTGATCGACACCGATCTCATCGCGCACCAGATCACCGCGCCGGGCGGGGTCGCGATGCCGTTGATCGAGAGCGAGTTCGGCCGCGAGTACGTCGCCGCAGACGGCTCGCTCGACCGCGCGAAGATGCGCGCGCACGTGTTCGCGGACGACACCGCAAAGGCGCGCCTCGAAGCGATCACGCATCCGCTGATCCGCGCGGAGACCGAGCGCCAGCGGGGCGCTGCGTCCGGACCGTATCAGGTCGTGGTCGTGCCCCTGCTGGTGGAATCGGGCAGCTGGGCCGCGCGTGTGCAGCGCGTGCTGGTGGTCGACTGCCCGGTCGAGACGCAGATCGCGCGTGTCATGCGGCGCAACGGCTTCTCGCGCGAACAGGTGCTTGCGATCATCGCGCGCCAGGCGACGCGCGAGGCGCGCCTCGCGGCAGCGGACGATGTCGCCGTCAACGACGAACACGCGACGCTCGAATCGCTCGACGAACGCGTCCAGGCGCTGCACGCGCGCTATCTCGCGCTCGCGGGCGACAGCAACACCCATACCTGAAGCGAATGTAACGCTTAAGAACGGCGTCGAACGGCGAAGAAAATGCGCGCCAGCAACCCCTTTTTGCATGGATTTGCTAGGGTACTGTTGCGGCATTAGAATGTCCCCTGACTTTCTGTCCACGAAGCAACCGACCAACGCCGAGGCGAGCGCGCTTGATCCTTTACGAGTACCCCTTCAACGAGCGAATCCGAACGCTGCTGCGTCTCGAAGATCTGTTCGAGCGCTTCACGTTCTTTCTGACTCAGGAAGATCCGAGGGAGCACCACGTCGCGCTGACGACGCTCTTCGAAATCGCCGAAGTAGCGGGGCGCACGGATCTGAAAGCCGATCTGATGAAGGAACTGGAGCGCCAGCGTCAGACGCTCGCACCGTTCCGCGGCAATCCCGGCATCGAGCAGGAAGCACTCGAGGCGGTGCTCGGCGAAATCGAGCAGACGCTCGCCGGGCTCTCGCAGATGCAGGGCAAGACGGGTCAGCATCTCGCCGACAACGAATGGCTCGCCAGCATCCGCAGCCGCACGATCATCCCGGGCGGAACCTGCAAGTTCGACCTGCCGTCGTATTTCGCATGGCAGCAGTTGCCGGTGGAGCAGCGCCGCCAGGACATCGCGAAGTGGGTGATGCCGATGCTGGCATTGCGCGACGCGGCGACCATCGTGCTGCGTCTCGCGCGCGAATCGGGACAGGCGTCGAAGGTGATGGCGATGCAGGGCAGCTACCAGCAGATGCTCTCGGGCCGGACGTATCAGCTGATGCAGGTGCGCGTGTCGCCGGAGGTGCGGGTGATCCCGGAGGCGAGTGCGAACAAGTACATGCTGTGGGTGCGCTTCACGGTGCAGGACGGCGATCTGCGTCCGCGTGCCGTCGATGTCGACGTGCCGTTTCACCTCACGTTGTGCAGTCTCTGATAGGTCTTTGAAACCCGCCGGCCGGCCTCATCTATGCGGTTCGGCAATTTTCAATAACGTCTGACAGTATGGTCACCGTCGTCAAATGTCCCACCTGCGGCAAGGAAGTCCGCTGGTTGCCCGAAAACCGCTTTCGTCCGTTTTGCTCGGAGCGTTGCAAGCAGATCGACATGGGCGCCTGGGCAACCGAAAAGTACAAGATCGCGGGCAATCCGCAGGAAACGCCGCCCGATGACGATTCGCACGGCGGCCTGAACTAGCGCCGAAGCGGCTGGCGCTCAGGCGCCGCGCCACCAGCCACCGAAACCGCTCACGCCGATTCGGCCGCGAGCCACTCCAGCACGGGAATCGCCGCGGGAAGCAGCGGCGCCACCTCCACCGGCAAATGCTGCCAGGCGAGCGCTTGGCCTTCCCGTCCGGCGGGCGTGCCGTTCCAGTGCGTCACCTTGCAGAAAAAGAGCCGCACGTAGGCGTGCGGGTAGTCGTGCTCCAGCGTGCGCCAGCGCTCGCAGGCCTTCACGTCGATACCCAGTTCCTCGTGCAGTTCGCGCCCGAGCGCCGCCTCGACGCTCTCGCCCGGCTCGATCTTGCCGCCGGGAAATTCCCAGTAGCCTTCGTACGGCTTGCCTTGCGGGCGCTGCGCGAGCAGATAGCGCCCGTCCGGCTGCACCATTACGCCGACGGCGACTTCCGTGACTTTCCGGCCGTTCACGACGGTCTCACCCGACGCCGCGCTCATGCCTTGCGCCCTGACCAGTCGCGAGCGAATTGCCAGGCGACGCGCCCCGAACGCGAGCCGCGCTCCAGCGCCCAGACGAGCGCATCGCCCCGCGCGCTCTCGATCTCGGCCTGATCGACGCCGAAATGCTTCAGCCAGTGTCCGACGATCGTGAGGTAATCGTCCTGCTTGAACGGATAGAAGCTCACCCACAGCCCGAAGCGTTCGGAGAGCGAAATCTTCTCCTCGACCACTTCACCCGGGTGGATTTCGCCATCGGACGTGTGCTTGTAGCTTTCGTTGTCGCTCATGTATTCGGGCATCAGGTGCCGGCGATTCGACGTCGCGTAGATCAGCACGTTGTCCGACTGCGCGGCGACCGAGCCGTCGAGCGCGACTTTCAGCGCCTTGTAGCCCGACTCGCCTTCCTCGAACGACAGATCGTCGCAGAACACGATGAAGCGTTCGGGCCGCGCCGAAATCAGATCAACGATGTCGCCCAGATCGTGCAGATCGTCCTTGTCGACTTCGATCAGCCGCAAGCCGTCCTTCGAATAGGCGTTCAGGCACGCCTTGATGAGCGACGATTTGCCCGTGCCGCGCGCGCCCGTCAGGAGCACGTTGTTCGCCGGCAGTTTCGCGACGAACTGGCGCGTGTTCTGATCGATCAGCGCCTTCTGGCGATCGATGTTCTGCAGGTCGTCGAAGGAAATGAGCGAAATGGCGGGCACCGGCTGCAGATAGCCGCGGCCCTGGCGCTTGCGCCAGCGAAACGCGACGGCCGCCTCCCAGTCGATTTGCGGCGCCGCCGGCGGCAGCATGCCTTCGATGCGCGCAAGAACGGCTTCGGCGCGAGTCAGGAACTGTTCGAGTTTGTCCATGAGAGTGCTTTACGAGCGGTAGTCGGCGTTGATGCTCACATAATCGTGCGAAAGGTCGCAGGTCCAGACAGTCGCCTGCGCGCCGCCCCGGCCGAGCAGCACGCGAATCGCGATCTCGCTTTTCTTCATCACGCGCTGCCCGTCTTCCTCGCGGTACGCCGGATTGCGCCCGCCCGATTTCGCGACGAGCACGTCGTCCAGATACAGGTCAATCCTGTCGACGTCCAGGTCGGTCACGCCCGCGTAGCCGATCGCGGCGAGAATGCGGCCGAGGTTCGGGTCGGAAGCGTAGAACGCGGTCTTCACGAGCGGCGAATGGCCGATCGCGTACGCGATCTGCCGGCATTCGGCCACGTCCTTGCCGCCTTCCACGGTGATCGTCATGAACTTGGTCGCGCCCTCTCCGTCGCGCACGATCAGTTGCGCGAGTTCCTGCGCGACGGCCGTCACGGCGTCGCGCAAGGCGGCGTAGGCGGCCGAGTCCGTCGACGTGAGCGCCGGCAGGCTCGACTTGCCCGATGCGATCAGGATGAACGAGTCGTTCGTCGACGTGTCACCGTCGATCGTGATGCAGTTGAACGAGCGGTCGGCAACGTGCTTCGCCAGTTCGTCGAGCACCGGCTGCGCGACTGCGGCGTCGAACGCGAGAAACCCGAGCATGGTCGCCATGTTCGGCTTGATCATGCCCGCGCCCTTGCTGATGCCCGAGAGCGTGACCGTGTGCCCGTCGATCTGCACTTTACGCGATGCAGCTTTCGGAAGCGTATCGGTGGTCATGATGGTCTGCGCGGCGTCGTACCAGTGCGCGGCCTTCTGGTTCGCGAGCGCGGCGGGAAGGCCCGCCTTCAGCCGGTCGACCGGCAACGGCTCGAGAATCACGCCGGTCGAGAACGGCAGGATCTGCTGCGCATCGAGGCCGGCAAGGCGCGCAAGCTCCGCGCAGGTTTCGCGCGTGTGCGCCATGCCCGGCTCGCCCGTGCCCGCATTCGCGTTGCCGGTGTTCACGACGAGCGCGCGGATGCCCTTGCCGCCCGCGCGCACGGCCGCGAGATGCTCGCGGCACACCGTCACCGGCGCCGCGCAGAAGCGGTTCAGGGTGAACACGCCCGCCACGGTCGCGCCCTCTTCGAGCTGAATGACGAGCAGATCCTTTCGATTCGGCTTGCGAATGTTCGCTTCGGCCCAGCCTAGCGTGACGCCGGCGACGGGATGAATCTGTGCGGGATCGATCGAGGGGCAATTGACAGCCATGTTCGCGACTCGCTGAATGTGGCGCGCGCCGGCTTGCGGCCCGGCACGGGATGAATGAACGGGCGCCGTCTCAGAAAAACGATTCGACGCCAGGAAAAACCGAATCTGCAAAGACAAACGACGCATTGCTGCGTCGCTTGCCCCTGCCCATGAACCGCGTGCAATTACACCAGCTTGCCGTGACAGTTCTTGTACTTCTTGCCGCTGCCACAGGGGCACGGATCATTGCGGCCGACCTTCGGCACGTCGTCGGCGACGCGCGTGGCGACCGTGGTGTCGTCGCCGTAGGCCATGGCCTGGTTGACCATTTGCGTGGTGGCGTCGGCGGGGGCGGGCGCGGCAGCCGCCTCGGCGAAATCGGCGTGCGTGAACGCGACGTTCTCGAGGTGGCTGCCCTTCTCTTCGTACTGTTCGGCGGCTTCTTCCAATTGCTCCGGCGACTGGATCTGCACGTTCATCACGACGCGCGTGACTTCCTGCTTCACCGAATCCAGCATCGCGGCGAACAGTTCGAACGCCTCGCGCTTGTATTCCTGCTTCGGGTTTTTCTGCGCATAGCCGCGCAGATGGATGCCCTGGCGCAGGTGATCGAGCGCGGCAAGATGATCGCGCCAGCGGCTGTCGAGCGGCTGGAGCATGATCGAGCGCTCGAACGCGCTGAACGATTCGCGGCCGACGAGCGTCACTTTCGCCTCATAGGCTTCGTCGGCGGCGGCGAGCACGGCTTCCAGGATTTCGTCCGCGTCGATCGAGTTCGACTCGTTGATCATTTCCTGGATCGCGAGATCGAGCGACCATTCGTTGCGCAGCACTTCTTCGAGTTCCGGCGCGTCCCACTGTTCCTCGATGCTGCCCGCCGGCACGAAGCTGCGCACGATTTCCGTGATCACGCCGTGGCGCATCGCGGCGATCGTTTCCTGCACGTCGTTGGCTTCGAGCAGTTCGTTGCGCTGCTGGTAGATCACCTTGCGCTGGTCGTTCGAAACGTCGTCGTATTCGAGCAGCTGCTTGCGGATATCGAAGTTGCGCGCCTCGACCTTGCGCTGCGCGCCTTCGATCGAGCGCGTGACGATGCCCGCCTCGATCGGCTCGCCTTCCGGCATCTTCAGGCGGTCCATGATCGAGCGCACGCGGTCGCCGGCGAAAATGCGCAACAGCGGATCGTCGAGCGACAGATAGAAGCGCGACGAACCCGGATCGCCCTGACGCCCCGCGCGGCCGCGCAACTGGTTGTCGATCCGGCGCGACTCGTGCCGTTCCGTGCCGATGATGTGCAGCCCGCCCGCGGCCTTGACCTGATCGTGCAGCGCCTGCCATTCGTCGTGCAGCTTCTGGATGCGCGGCTGCTTTTCGTCTTCGGGGATCGAGAGATCGGCTTCGATGAACGACGCCTGCTTCTCGACATTGCCGCCGAGCACGATGTCCGTGCCGCGGCCGGCCATGTTGGTTGCGATCGTGACGACGCTCGGGCGGCCCGCTTCGGCGACGATCGCGGCTTCGCGCGCGTGCTGCTTCGCGTTCAGCACCTCGTGCCTGATGCCGGCCTGCGTGAGCAGCGTCGACAGCAGTTCCGACGCCTCGATCGACGTCGTGCCGACGAGCGTGGGCTGCCCGCGCTCGACACACTCGCGGATGTCGCGAATCACCGCGTCGTAGCGCTCCTTCGCGGTCTTGTAGATCTGGTCCTGCTTGTCGACCCGCTTCGGCGGCCGGTTGGTCGGGATCACGACCGTTTCGAGGCCGTAGATTTCGTTGAATTCGTACGCTTCGGTGTCGGCCGTGCCGGTCATTCCGGAGAGCTTCGCGTACATGCGGAAGTAGTTCTGGAACGTGATCGACGCGAGCGTCTGGTTCTCGTTCTGGATCTTGACGTGCTCCTTCGCCTCGACCGCCTGATGGAGGCCGTCCGACCAGCGGCGGCCCGTCATCATGCGCCCGGTGAACTCGTCGACGATGACGACTTCACCGCCCTGCACGACGTAATGCTGGTCGCGATGAAACAGCGTGTGCGCGCGCAGCGCGGCGTACACGTGATGCATCAGCGTGATGTTCTGTGCGGCGTACAGGCTCTCGCCCTCGCCGATCAGGCCCCACTCGGCGAGCAGACGCTCCGCCTTCTCGTGGCCCTGTTCGGTGAGGAACACCTGGCGCGCCTTTTCGTCGAGCGTGTAGTCGCCCGGCTTTTCGACGCCCGTGCCGTCCGCCTTCTCCTCGCCGATCTGCTGCTCGAGCAGCGGCGGCAGCGCGTTCATGCGCACGTAGAGGTCGGTGTGATCCTCGGCCTGGCCGGAAATGATGAGCGGCGTGCGCGCCTCGTCGATCAGGATCGAGTCCACTTCGTCGACGATCGCGAAATTGAGCGGCCGCTGCACGCGCGCATTGGTCTCGTAGACCATGTTGTCGCGCAGGTAGTCGAAGCCGAACTCGTTGTTCGTGCCATATGTGATGTCGGATGCGTAGGCGTCCTGCTTCTGCGCATGCTCCATCTGAGACAGGTTGATGCCGCACGACAGCCCGAGGAAGTTGTAGAGGCGGCCCATCCACTCGGCGTCACGCTGCGCGAGGTAGTCGTTCACCGTCACGACGTGCACGCCGCGCCCGGACAGCGCGTTCAGATACGCGGCGAGCGTCGCGACGAGCGTCTTGCCTTCGCCGGTGCGCATTTCCGCGATCTTGCCGTAGTGCAGGACCATGCCGCCGATCAGCTGGACGTCGAAGTGACGCATCTTCAGCACGCGCTTGCTGGCCTCGCGGCAGACGGCGAACGCTTCCGGCAGCAACACGTCGAGCGACTCGCCGCTCGCGACCCGCTGGCGGAATTCGTCGGTCTTCGCGCGCAGTTGCTGGTCCGTGTACTTTTCGATCGTCGGCTCGAGCGCATTGATCGCCGCAACGGTCTTTTGATATTGCTTGACCAGCCGCTGGTTGCGACTGCCAAAAATCTTTTGAAGGAAACCGGTGGTCATCGGATCAGTGTCTGCGTCGCGGTGTCGGCTGGGCGCACGCTGGATGCGCCCGAATACGGCGGACCTCGGCGGCTTAAGTCCATGGGTGAAATCGAATCGGGGATTTTAGCACGCGTGCCCGGCCGAGCCTGTGTCGGCGTCGAGCCGGCCAGCCCCGCCGGAGGCGATTGTCAACGGTCTGAAAGCTTCCTCGCCGACACCGTTTGCGGGCGGGCCTCGCGCGGTACAATCGACTGGTCGCCATCGCGCCCCCGCCGATCAAAAAATGAGCCGTTTTTCGCCGAATTCAAGGCCGCCGCCGCAACGGTTCGACCCGCGCAAGCCGCAGGCGATTTCCGACGTGCTCGGCCGCACCGACGCCTTTCTCGCCCTGCGCGCGGGCGTCGAGCAGATCGCGGCCCTGCAGCGGGACCTGTCGGCGCTCCTGCCCGATTATCTTGCGTCGAGCGTCGAACCCGGGTTCGTCAAGGACGGTGTTCTGGCGCTGTTTACGGGACACAACGCGCTCGCCGCGCGGCTGCGGCACATCGAGCCGCGTCTGCTTTCCGATTTGCAGCAGCGCGGTTGGGCGGTGAATTCGCTGAAGATCCGCGTGCGTCCGCAGCCGATGGCGGAAAGCGCCCCGCCCAAACACGCGCGCGTTTCGCCCGCCGGCGCGGCGGCGCTCAAGACGCTTGCCGACTCGCTCGATCCGTCTCCGCTTCAGCAGGCGCTCGCCAGAATGGCGGCGCGCCATCAATCGAACGCGCAAAAAAAATGAGCGGCGCTCGCGCGGCCGCTCATCCAGCGTTCTGACTTCAGCCTGTTTCAGGCAAATGCAGTCTGCGTATCGAATCCGAAACCACGCGGTGCGTTCTGCGTGTCTTCGAACGTGACGACTTCATACGCTTCTTCGTGCGCGAGCAGCTCGCGCAGGAGCATGTTGTTCAGCGCATGACCGCCCTTATACGCCGTGTACGACGCAAGCAGCGGATGGCCGACGACATACAGGTCGCCGATCGCATCGAGCATCTTGTGCTTCACGAATTCGTCGTCGTAGCGCAGGCCGTCGTTGTTCAGGATGCGGTATTCGTCCAGCACGATCGCGTTGTCCATGCTGCCGCCGCGCGCGAGACCCAGTTCGCGCATCATCTCGACCTCGTGCGCAAAACCGAACGTGCGCGCGCGCGCGATTTCGCGCACATACGACGTGTTCGCAAAATCGACTTCCAGCGCCTGGCCGGTTTTATCGACCGCCGGATGGCGAAAATCGATCGTGAAACTAAGCTTGAAACCGAAATACGGATCGAGGCGCGCGAACTTGTCGCCGTCGCGAATCTCGACGGGTTTCGTCACCTTGATGAATTTCTTCGCCGCATTTTGCTGTTCGATTCCCGCCGACTGAATCAGAAACACGAACGAAGCGGCACTTCCGTCCATGATCGGAATTTCTTCAGCAGTAACATCGACATACAGATTATCGATGCCCAGACCCGCGCAGGCCGACATCAAATGCTCGATCGTCGAAACACGCGCGCCGTCTTTCTGCAGCACGGACGCGAGACGCGTGTCGCCGATCGCCATTGCCGAAGCCGGGATTTCCACCGGCGTGGGCAAATCGATACGCGTAAACACGATTCCGGTGCCTGCGGGCGCCGGACGGAGCGTCAAATCCACCTTGCGGCCGGAATGCAGGCCGATGCCGACGGTTTTGACGATGGTTTTGATTGTTCTCTGCTTCAACATGATCTTTTCGCTTCGATTTGAATTCTCTATTAAGAGAATTAATCGTTAATATGCATTCAATAGGCCGAATTATACTCCATTCGTTTCGGTTCGTCCTGATAGGGAACGTATCAGTCTGTTTCCCTGTGTTACCCAGGTAAGCGGATCAAGGAGGCAGAGCGGGCCGATGACCGGAATGGAGGCATTTCCGGGCATCGGCCCCAGTTGCGGCTGCGTTGCGAGGGTGTCGTGACCGTTGCGTTACCGCAACGTGACACCGCTGCAATCAGCGCAACGTCGCGAGGATGCTTTCAGCGTCGCTGACTTCAAACTTGCCGGGCGCTTCGACATTGAGCGTCTTGACCACGCCGTTGTCGACCACCATCGCGTAACGCTGGGAACGGATTCCCATGCCACGCTCCGACAAGTCCTGATCCAGACCGAGTGCCTGAGTGAAGCGCGCGGCTCCGTCCGCGATCATCTTCACCTTGCCCGAGGCTTGAAGATCGCGTCCCCACGCGTTCATGACGAACGCGTCGTTGACGGAAACGCACCAGATTTCGTCGATGCCGGCCGCGCGCAGGCGCTCCGCCGCTTCGATATAACCCGGCACGTGTTTCGCGGAACAGGTCGGCGTGAACGCGCCCGGCAATCCGAAGATCACCACGCGCCTGCCCTGAGTCCGCTCGCGCGCCGAGAACCCGTTCGGTCCCACGGCGCAGCCCTCGCCCGCCACATCGACAAACTCGAAGAGGCGCGCGTCGGGCAACGTTTCACCCACCTTGATCATGTTCGGTCCTTCTCTCGTCAGTGCTGTGCACCCTCACGATACATCTTATGCCGCGCGAGCCGCGACGCGATCCGCTTCGAATTTGCCGTACCGCTCGCCAATTCGCGGAGGTCGGCTGGCCATGGCCCGGCGTCCGGCAATGGACGCGGCCCTGGACAGTCGCCCCAGGCAGCCAGATCCGTCACGTCGCGCGTTCTGCTCCACGCATGCGGCAAGCCGCACTTTCCGTGTAGCAAAATGCATGCGGCGCGTATCGGTACCGCCGCGGCTTCAGTCCGCCTGCTTGCGCAGGAACGCCGGAATATCGTACGTGTCGACACCCTTTTCCTGCAGCGCCTGCACGTGCGAAGCCGCCGTTTCACGCGACGAACGCCACACCGCCGGCGTATCGAGCGCGCCGTAATCCGTCGCGTGCGACTGCTGCGGCGCATAGCTGTGCTGCGCGTGCGAGATCGGCTGGTTGTCGGTGCCGGTGCGCAGGAGCGTCATCGGTGCGGCCTGCTTGTTCTTCGCCGAGCGCCCGAGCCCCGTTGCCACCACCGTCACGCGCAGGGCGTCGCCCATTGCGTCGTCGTAGACGGCACCGAAGATCACCGTTGCGTCTTCCGCTGCGTAGCTCTTGATCGTGTTCATCACTTCGCGCGTTTCGGACAGACGCAGCGAACGGCTCGACGTGATGTTCACCAGCACGCCGCGCGCACCCGACAGGTCCACGCCTTCCAGCAGCGGGCTCGCGACCGCCTGTTCCGCGGCGAGACGCGCGCGATCGACGCCGGCAACCGTCGCCGTGCCCATCATCGCCTTGCCCTGCTCGCCCATCACCGTCTTCACGTCTTCGAAGTCGACGTTCACGAGACCGTCGACGTTGATGATTTCCGCGATGCCGGCAACCGCGTTGTTCAGGACGTCGTCAGCGCACTGGAAGCACTTGTCCATTTCGGCGTCGTCACCCATCACCTCGAACAGCTTGTCGTTCAGCACGACGATCAGCGAGTCGACGTGATCCTCCAGTTGCTGCGAACCCGCCTCCGCCACGCGCATGCGCCGGCCGCCTTCGAACTCGAACGGCTTGCTGACGACACCGACCGTCAGAATCCCCATTTCCTTCGCGATCTGCGCCACGACCGGCGCCGCGCCCGTGCCCGTGCCGCCGCCCATGCCCGCCGTGATGAATACCATGTGCGCGCCGCGCAGCGCGTCGGCGATGCGCTCACGCGCGTCTTCCGCCGCCGCCTTGCCCATGTCCGGCTTGGCACCGGCGCCGAGCCCCGTGTTGCCGAGCTGGATCACCGTGGTTGCGCGCGAACGTGCGAGCGCCTGCGCGTCGGTGTTCATCACGATGAAATCGACGCCCTGCACGCCGCGGTTGATCATGTGCTGCACGGCATTGCCGCCAGCGCCACCAACACCGACGACCTTGATGATCGTTCCGTTGGTTTCCGTTTCCAGCATTTCGAAATCCATGTTGCCTCCGTCAAGAATGAAAATCGGCGTTATTCGGCAGGAGATCGGGCAACCCCCTGTCGCGCGCCAGCCGCCGGCACCGGCGCGAATTCGTCTTTTGCCACGTGACCATCGAAGGCACGCGTTGCAACTCTCGTCAAAACCTGTAATCAGAAATTGCCGAGGAACCAGTCCTTCATCCTCGTGAACACCTGTCCCATCGAACCCGACTGCACGGCGACCTTGCGCCCGCGCATGCGCTGCGAGCGTCCCTCGACGAGCAGGCCCATCGCCGTCGAATAGCGCGGATTGCGCACCACATCGGCGAGACCGCCCGCGTATTCCGGCACGCCGATGCGCACCGGCTTCAGGAAGATGTCTTCACCGAGCTCGACCATGCCGGGCATCATCGACGCGCCGCCAGTCAGCACCACGCCGCTCGAGAGCAGTTCCTCGTAGCCCGACTCGCGCACCACCTGCTGCACGAGCGAGAACAGTTCCTCGACACGCGGCTCGACCACCGCCGCCAGCGCCTGGCGCGAAAGCGTGCGCGGACCCCGCTCGCCGAGCCCCGGCACTTCGATCATTTCGTCCGGGTCGGCCAGCGCCTGCTTCGCGATGCCGTAGCTCACCTTGATGTCTTCCGCGTCGGGCGTGGGCGTGCGCAGCGCCATCGCGACGTCGCTCGTGATCTGGTCGCCCGCGATCGGAATCACGGCCGTGTGACGGATCGCGCCTTCGCTGAAGATCGCGATGTCGGTCGTGCCGCCGCCGATATCCACGAGCACGACGCCCAGTTCCTTTTCGTCCTCCGTCAGCACCGCGAGCGACGAGGCGAGCGGCTGCAGGATCAGGTCGTTCACTTCGAGCCCGCAGCGGCGCACGCACTTCACGATGTTCTGCGCCGCGCTCACCGCGCCCGTCACGATGTGCACCTTCACTTCGAGCCGGATGCCGCTCATGCCGATCGGCTCGCGCACGTCTTCCTGGCCGTCGATGATGAATTCCTGCGTGAGGATGTGCAGCACCTGCTGATCGGTCGGGATGTTGATCGCCTTGGCCGTTTCGATCACGCGCGCCACATCGGTCTGCGTGACTTCCTTGTCCTTGATCGCGACCATGCCGCTCGAATTGAAGCTGCGGATGTGGCTGCCCGCGATCCCCGTGAACACGTTGGTGATCTTGCAGTCGGCCATCAGCTCCGCTTCTTCGAGCGCGCGCTGGATCGACTGCACGGTGGCCTCGATGTTGACCACGACGCCCTTCTTCAACCCCTTCGAGTCGCTCTGGCCGAGGCCGATCACCTCGTAGTGGCCCTCGCCTTTCAGTTCGGCGACGATCGCCACCACCTTCGACGTCCCGATGTCGAGGGCGACCAGCAGGTCTTTGTAGTCTTTGCTCATAGCGTGCTCATTGCCTGTGATGTCTGCTTACTTCTTCGCCTTGTCGGTGTCGCTGATGAAACGCATGCCGGCGGCCCGTATCGCGAAACCGTTCGGATAGCGCAAATCGGCGTATTCGATGTCATTCCCCCACCGCCCCGTCACCGACGACCACGCCGCCACGAAGCGCCGGCTGCGGTCGAATAAAGTGTCCTGATTGCGCTCGCGCCCGAGTTCGATCTGCGTGCCGTTCGAGAGCTTCACCGTCCACGCGAAACGCGGCGACAGAAGCACCTCTTCGGGATGCGCATCGATCGGCGCAAACCACTTCGTGAAATCGTGATACCGCGCGACCACTTCCTTCGCCGTGCCCTCGGGTCCGTCGAACGCGGGCAGGTCGTCGTCGAGCTCGCCCTGGTTCGCCGTGAAAAGCTCGCCGTCCACGCTCACCAGCTGATCGCTGCCCCACGTGCCGAGCGGCTTGTATTCCTCGAGCGTCACCGCGAGCGCGTTCGGCCACACACGGCGCACGCTCGCGTGACGCACCCACGGCATCTGCTCGAATGCGGTGCGCGCCGTGTCGAGATCCACCGTGAAGAAATTGCCCTTCAACCGGCCCACGACGCTCGCGCGCACCGTTGGCGAGTTTATGTGCGCCGTGTCGCCGTCGATCTGGATCTCGCGCAGGCGAAACTCGGGACGCTGGATCGCCCAGTAACCCGCCGCGGCCAGCAGCACGAGCACGAGCAGCACGTGCAGCGCGTTGGCGGCGAGGTTGAGTTGGCGAACGTTGTTCCACATGTTTCGGCTTCAGTCCTTGAGCGTGAGCGACAACACTTTCACGACGAGATCCTTGTAGCTGATCCCGACCGCGCGCGCCGCCTTCGGCGGCAGCGAGTGGTCGGTCATGCCGGGCGCCGTGTTCACTTCCAGGAAATACGGATTGCCTTGCGCGTCGAGCATGAAGTCGGCGCGGCCCCAGTCGGTGCAGCCGAGCATGTCGAAGGCGCGCTGCGTCAGCTGCTTCATGCGTGTTTCTTCGGCGGGCGTGAGGCCGCAAGGAATCAGGTACTGCGTGTCGTTCGCGATGTACTTCGCGTGGTAGTCGTAGAACTCGCCCGCCGGCACGATCCTAATGACCGGCAGATCCAGGTCGCCCGCGATGCAGCAGGTGAACTCGCCGCCGCCTTCGATGCTCTTCTCCACGATCACGATCTTGTCGAACTTCGCCGCTTCGACGAGCGCCGGCACCAGCGTCCCGGCGCTCTTCACCTTGATCACCGCGACGCTCGATCCTTCGCTCGCCGGCTTCACGAAAAGTGGCAAGCCGAGCTTCGCGATGATCTCCTGCGAGCGCGCTTCGTAGTCGTCGCCGCGCATGACGGTTTCGAACGGCGGGGTCGGCACGCCGGTCTGCTGCCACACGAGCTTCGTGCGCAGCTTGTCCATGCCGAGCGCCGAGCCGAGCACGCCGCTGCCCGTGTAGCGGATGCCGTAGAAATCGAGCGCCCCCTGCAACTGGCCGTTCTCGCCATAGCCGCCGTGCAGCGCGATGAACGCGCGCACGAAGTCCTCCGCCTTCAGATCGGAAAGCGGACGCTCGGCCGGGTCGAACGGATGCGCGTCGACGCCCGCGTCGCGCAGACCCTGCAGCACGAGCCGCCCCGAATTCAGCGACACCTCGCGTTCGGCCGAATTGCCGCCGAGGAGCACCGCCACTTTGCCGAATACCTTCGGATCGATCCCGTTCACGTTCTTGTCCGCCTGATTACCCGCTTCATTGCCCGCCTGATTGCCCGCTGCTTCGCCCGTCACGTCGTTCATTTCTGCTCTTGCGATTGCTGTTCCTGCGTGATCCGCCCGCACACACCGCCGATCGAACCGGCGCCCATCGTGATCACCACGTCGCCGTTCCTCGCGACGGTCGCGAGCGCGTCCGGCATTTCATCGACCGTCTCCACGAACACCGGCTCGACCTTCCCCGCGACGCGGATCGCCCGCGCGAGCGCGCGGCCGTCGGCGGCGACGATCGGCGCCTCGCCCGCCGAATAGACTTCGGTGAGCACGAGCGCATCGACGGTGGACAGCACCTTCACGAAATCCTCGAAGCAATCCCGCGTGCGCGTGTAGCGGTGCGGCTGGAACGCGAGCACGAGACGCCGCCCGGGAAACGCGCCGCGCGCCGCCGCCACCGTCGCCGCCATTTCGACCGGGTGATGGCCGTAGTCGTCGATCAGCGTGTACGCGCCGTCCGCGACGCTCACTTCGCCGTAGCGCTGGAAGCGCCGGCCCACGCCGTTGAATTCGCTGAGCGCCCTCTGGATATCGGCATCCGCCACTTCAAGTTCAGTTGCAATCGCAATTGCGGCGAGCGCGTTCTGCACGTTGTGCGTGCCCGGCAGGTTCAGCGTCACGTCGAGCGGCGGCGCGTCCTCGCGCAGCGTCGTGAAATGCATGCGGCCGCCGCGCGCCTCCACGTTCACCGCGCGCACCTGCGCCTCGGCGCCGAGCCCGTAGCGGATGATCGGCTTCGACACGAACGGCAGGATCTCGCGCACGTTCGGATCGTCCACGCAGAGCACCGCGATGCCGTAGAACGGCAGCCGGTGCGTGAACTCGATGAACGCCTGCTTCAGGCGCGCGAAGTCGTGGCCGTAGGTGTCCATGTGATCGGCGTCGATGTTCGTAATGACTTCGATCACCGGGAAAAGATTCAGGAACGACGCATCGGATTCGTCCGCTTCCGCGACGATGAAGTCGCCCGTGCCGAGCCGCGCGTTCGCGCCCGCGCTGATGAGCCGCCCGCCGATCACGAAGGTCGGATCGAGCCCGCCCGCGGCGAGCACGCTCGCGACGAGCGACGTCGTGGTCGTCTTGCCGTGCGTGCCGGCGATCGCGATGCCCTGCTTCAGGCGCATCAGTTCCGCGAGCATCACGGCGCGCGGCACGATCGGAATGCGGCGATGGCGCGCGGCGAGCACTTCCGGATTGTCGGAGCGCACGGCGGTCGACACCACCACGGCGTTCGCGCCTTCGATGTTCTGCTCGTGATGCCCGATCTCGACCCGCGCGCCGAGCGCGGCAAGGCGCTCGGTCACGGCATTCTTCGACAGGTCCGAGCCGCTCACGTGATAGCCGAGATTGAGCAGCACCTCCGCGATGCCGCTCATCCCGGCGCCGCCGATCCCGACGAAGTGAATATGCTTGACGATGTGTTTCATTTCGAATCCTTCAGCGCCTCGGCGCTTTCGCCCATGCCCATGCTCGCGCCGGCGACGTCGGCGCATACCCTCGCGACGCGCTCCGTTGCGTCGGGTTTCGCCAGTTCGCGGGAACGCGCGGCCATGTCGGCGAGCGAGTCGCGCGTCTGGCTGCGCAGCCAGCCGGCGAGGCTTTCCGCCGACAGGTCGCGCTGCTGTATCAGTTGTGCCCCGCCGTTCTTCGCGAGAAACGCGGCGTTGGTGGTCTGGTGATCGTCCACGGCGAACGGGAACGGCACGAAAAGCGCCGCCACGCCGACCGCCGCGATCTCCGACACCGTCATCGCGCCCGCGCGGCAGATCACGAGATCGGCGCTGGCGTACGCGCTCGCCATGTCCTCGATGAACGGCACCAGTTGCAGATCGTCGCCGCGCTGCAGGCCCGCCGCGGCGTAGTTCGCTTCGAGTGCCTGAATATGCTTCGCGCCCGCCTGATGCACGATGCGCGGACGCGCCGCGGGATCGAGCATGGCGATGGCTTTCGGCACGGTTTCATTCAATGCCGCCGCCCCCAGGCTGCCGCCAACGATCAGAACATTGAGGGCTCCGCTGCGAGCGGCGTAGCGTTCTTTGGGTGGCAACGCGCGCGCAAGTTCCGCACGAATCGGATTTCCCGTCCATTCCGCGTTCGGCAGCGCGTTCGGAAACGCGACGAGCACGCGTTTCGCGAGATGCGCGAGGACCTTGTTCGCGAGACCCGCGATCGAATTCTGTTCGTGCAGCACGAGCGGGCAGCCCGAAAGCTTCGTCATCAGGCCCGCCGGAAACGTGATGTAGCCGCCCATGCCCAGCACGACGTCCGGCTTCACGCGGCGCAGCGCGGCGAGGCTCTCCGAGCAGGCGCGCAGGAGGTTCACCGGCAGCATCAGCTTCGTCTTCAGGCCCTTGCCGCGCACGCCGCCAAAGCGCACGTACTCCATCGGAATGCCGTGCTTCGGCACGAGCGTCGCTTCCATGCCCGCCGCGTTGCCGAGCCACACCACGCGCCAGCCGCGCGACTGCATCCAGTGGGCGACCGCGAGCCCCGGGAACACGTGTCCGCCGGTGCCGCCCGCCATCACCATCAGCGTGCGCGAAGTGGACGCGCCGGATGCGCTCATACCTTCCCTCCGCGCATCAGCACCCGATTCTCGTAGTCCACGCGCATCAACACCGCGAGCGCGACGCAGTTGAGCAGGATGCCCGAGCCGCCGTAGCTCACGAGCGGCAGCGTGAGGCCCTTGGTCGGCAGAAGGCCGAGGTTCACGCCCATGTTGATGAACGTCTGCGCGCCGAACCAGATGCCGACGCCCTTCGCCATCAGGCCCGCGAACGTGCGGTCGAGCGCGAGGGCCTGGCGGCCGATCTCGAACGCGCGCCGCACGATCCAGTAGAACAGCAGGATCACGACGATCACGCCGACAAAGCCCAGTTCCTCGCCGATCACCGCAAGAATGAAGTCGGTATGCGCTTCGGGCAAATAGTTGAGCTTCTCGACGCTGCCGCCGAGGCCCACGCCGAACCACTCGCCGCGCCCGAACGCAATCAGCGAGTGCGTCAGCTGATACGCCTTGCCCTGCGCGTAGCGGTCGTCCCACGGATCGAGATACGCGAAGATCCGCTCGCGGCGCCACGGCGACGCCCACACGAGCAGCGCGAACGTGCCGACCGCCGTCGCGACGAGCCCGCCGAACAGCTTGCCGTTCACGCCGCCGAGGAACAGCACGCCCATCGCGATCGCGGCGATCACCATGAACGCGCCCATGTCGGGTTCGAGCAGCAGCAGCGCGCCGACCGCGCCGACCGCGACCGCCATCGGCAGGAAGCCGCGGCCGAAGCTGTGCATGAACTCCTGCTTGCGCACCGTGTAGTTGGCGGCGTAGATCGTCACCGCGAGCTTCATGATTTCCGACGGCTGCATGTTCGTGATGCCGAGCGGAATCCAGCGGCGCGCGCCGTTCACGCCCTTGCCGATGTGCGGAATCAGCACGATGACCAGCATCACGAGCGCGATCAGGAAGAGCTTCGGCGCATATTTGTCCCACGCCGATATCGGAATCTTGAACGCGATGATCGAGCCGACGATCGCGGTCGTCACCGAGATCAGGTGGCGCACGAGGAAGTGATAGTCGCGGTACTGCGCGTATTTGGGCGAGTCCGGCATGGCGATCGACGCCGAATACACCATGACGATGCCGAGCCCGAGCAGCGCGATCGTCACCCAGAGCAGCGAGTGGTCGTAGTCGAGCATGCGCGAGCGGATCGGACGCACGCCGTTCACGGCGCTCGAAATGCCGTCCGCGCGCGCCGCGGAACGCTCACCCAGGTTGCTCGTGCGGCTCACACGGCCGCCGAGCGCGGCGCTGTCGTTCGCGACCGCGCTCTGCCTGCCGGACAGTTTCGACCCAAAGCGCTCGGACCAGCTCATAGCATCACTCCCCGCACGGCGGCGATTTCTTCGATCGCGTGGCGAAACACGTCCGCGCGATGTGCATAGTTCCTGAACATGTCGAGGCTCGCGCACGCGGGCGAGAGCAGCACGGCGTCGCCTGCCTGCGCGAGTTGCGCGGCGGCCTGCGTCGCGGCTTCGAGCGTCGCGTGATCGTGCAATTCGACCCCGGTTTCTTCGAGCACGGCGCGAATGCGCGGCGCGTCGCGGCCGATCAGCATCACCGCGCGGCACCAGCGCGCGACGGGCGCGACGAGCGGCGAAAAGTCCTGCCCCTTGCCGTCGCCGCCCGCGATCAGCACGACGCGTTGCGCGAGGCCGTCGAGCGCCGCGACCGTCGCGCCGACATTCGTGCCTTTGCTGTCGTCGACGTAATCGATGCCGTCGATCTGCGCGATCACCTCCACCCGGTGCGGCTCGCCGCGATACTCGCGCAGGCCGTGCAGCAGCGCCGCGAGCGGCAGGTCGATCGCGCGTGCGAGCGCGAGCGCCGCGAGCGCGTTCGCCGCGTTGTGCAGACCGCGGATGCGCAGCGCGTCGGCGGGCATCAGGCGTTTCGAGAACAGGTCCGGCGCCGCTGCCGCCTCATGCTTGCGGCGGCGCGTGGGCGCGGGCTCGTCGCTCGCGTCGCGGTCGTGGCCCTGCGCGAGCCAGACGATGCCGTTGTCGCGCAGAAGTCCGTAATCGCCCACGCGGGCGGGCTCGTTCAGCCCGAAGGTCACCGCCTTCGTCGAGCCCTGCGCGAGCGCCATCGTGCGGGCGTCATCGCGATTGAGCACGCGCACGGTGCCGGCGCCGAAGATGCGGCCCTTCGCGGCGGCATAGGCGTCGAGGCCACCGTGCCAGTCGAGATGGTCCTGCGTGATGTTCAGCACGGCGGCAGCATCCGGTGCGAACGTGTGCGCGGTTTCTAGCTGGAAGCTCGACAGCTCCAGCACCCAGACGTCGGGCAGCGCGGTGTTGTCGATGGCGTCAAGCAGCTTGTCGAGCATCGCCGGGCTGATGTTGCCCGCGACGGCCACCGTCTTGCCCGCGCGCTCGCAGAGGAGGCCCGTGAGCGCGGTGGTCGTGGTCTTGCCGTTCGTGCCGGTGATCGCGACGACCTTCGGTGCGTAGCCGTTCACGCCGAGCGACTTCAGCGCCCGCGCGAACAGTTCGAGTTCGCCCCACACCGGAATGCCGCGCTCTTTCGCGGCGTCGATCAGCGGCTTCAGGTCCGCGGCGAGCGGCGAAAGCCCCGGGCTGATCGCGACGATCTCGATGCCGCCGTCCAGCAGCGCCGGCGTGAACGCGCCGCCGACGAACTCCGCGTCGATCCCTTGAACGGCGAGTTCGGCAAGGTTCGGCGGCGCCTCGCGCGTATCGGCGATCCGCAGCCGGCAACCGTGCCTGGCGCACCAGCGCGCCATCGCGAGGCCGGATTCACCGAGCCCCAGCACGAGCACCATCGGACTTTGCCGATCCACGAACTTCTCGCCAAACATCGCTTTACCTTTCTCTGACAACAATTAACGCAGCTTGAGCGTCGACAAACCGAACAGGCACAACATCAGCGTGATGATCCAGAAACGCACGACCACCTGCGTTTCCGTCCAGCCCGACAATTCATAGTGGTGATGCAGCGGCGCCATCTTGAAGACGCGCCGCCCTTCGCCGTAGCGGCGCTTCGTGTACTTGAACCAGAACACCTGGAGCATCACCGAGAGCGTTTCCGCGACAAAAATGCCGCCCATGATGAAGAGCACGATTTCCTGGCGCACGATCACGGCGATCGTGCCGAGCGCGCCGCCGAGCGCGAGCGCGCCGACGTCGCCCATGAACACCTGCGCGGGGTGCGTGTTGTACCAGAGGAAGGCCAGCCCCGCGCCGCCCATCGCCGAGCAGAAGATCAGCAGTTCGCCCGCGCCGGGAATGTGCGGAAAGAGCAGGTACTTCGAGTACACCGAGCTGCCCATCACGTAGGCGAACGCGCCGAGCGAAGCGCCCACCAGCACGACCGGCATGATGACGAGACCGTCGAGGCCGTCGGTGAGATTCACGGCATTGCTCGCGCCGACGATCACGAAATACGTGAGCGCGATGAAGCCCCACACGCCGAGCGGATAGCTGATCGCCTTGACGAACGGCAGCATCAGGTCGGCCCGCGCCGGCAGGCCCATGGAGAGGCCGCTTCGCACCCACGCCATGAAGAGGTCGAACACGCGCGCGTTGCTCGCCTCCGAGACGCTGAACGCGAGATACACGGCGGCGAACAGGCCGATCACCGATTGCCAGAAGTATTTCTCGCGCGACGACATGCCGCGCGGGTCCTTGTGGACCACCTTGCGGTAGTCGTCCACCCAGCCGATCACGCCGTAGCCGAACGTGACGAGCATCACGATCCACACGAAGCGGTTGGTGAGATCGGCCCAGAGCAGCGTCGATACCGCGATGCCGAGCAGGATCAGCACGCCGCCCATGGTCGGGGTGCCGGACTTGATCAGGTGCGTCTGCGGGCCGTCCTTGCGCACGGCCTGGCCGACCTTCATCGCGGTGAGCTTGCGGATCACCCATGGGCCGCAGACGAGGCCGATCAGAAGCGCCGTCGCCGTGGCTCCCACGGCGCGGAACGTGATGTATGTGAACACGCGCATGAAGCTGGCGTCATTCTGGAGCCATTGCGCGAGTGCGAGTAGCATGCTG
>Ga0163162_10000658_pt1 | contig 31959 bp, 28 predicted proteins | sample S55metaG_FD_115310 | JGI IMG/M metagenome (GOLD analysis project Ga0163162, IMG submission 115310) | Switchgrass rhizosphere microbial communities from Kellogg Biological Station, Michigan, USA - S5-5 metaG | ecosystem: Host-associated > Plants > Roots > Rhizosphere > Soil | place: USA... | reverse complement strand
CCTGATGGGCTCTGCCGTAAGAGTATCTATCAGGGGTGCGGGCTCGGGCGTGACCATGGCAGGCTATGTGCCCCTGTATATCGTCGATGGCGTCCCATTCACGCTCTTCAATGGCGGCTTCCCCGCAACGGATAACCTCAATGCATATGGGATCAGTGGCGCCAACGGGGGCATCAGTCCGCTGAGCATGATCAACCCCGACGATATCGAAAGGATCGATGTCCTTAAAGACGCGGATGCAACGGCCATTTATGGATCAAGGGGAGCGAATGGCGTCATCCTGATCACGACGAAAAAGGGCGGCACGAACCGGACGATCTTTTCACTGAATGCCAACCACGGCATTGCGAAGGTGAACCATTTCATTCCTATGATGAATACCCGGGAATACCTGGCCATGCGTACGGATGCTTTCAATTATGCAGGTGTGACGCCCACCACGGCCAATGCCCTGGACCTGAAGGTATGGAACCAGACGGCTTACACGGACTGGCAGAAATGGGCCATCGGCGGCACCGCCCATACCACTAATGCTACGGCGTCGGTGTCGGGGGGCAATGCACAGACGAAGTTTTTGTATAGCGCTACTTATCGCACGGAAGGAACGGTGTACCCCGGATCCTTTAACAACAATATGTTCTCCAACCGTTTCAACGCGGGGCATAGCACCAGGGATGGAAAGTTCAATATCAACCTGTCCGCCAGCTATTCCACCATGAAGAATAATCTGCCCAGTGTCGACCTCAGTTCGATCTATAATCTTCCCCCCAATTTTCCTTTATACAACAGTGATGGTTCGTTGAATTTCACGCTCACGAGCCCCCTGTCTTACCTGATGAAGAAATATGATGCATCGACATCCAACCTCATCGGCAACCTGGTGCTGAGCTATGAGCTGATGCCCGGCCTGAAAGTTAAGACCAACCTGGGCTATTCCACTACCCGGCTCAGCCAGACCTCGACGAATCCTGCTTCGGCCCAAAATTCGGCTTCCTCGACGGTGAGCCAGCTGCGGTATGCAAAGAACGACAATGACAATTATACCATCGAGCCGCAGGTGGAATACAACAGGACCATCGGCAGGGGCAGGCTGTCGGCGATGGCGGGGACGACCTTCCAGCAGAACAAGGCGACCGGCATCTCCATGGAGGGCACGGGCTTCAGCAATGACAACCTGATCACTTCCATTGCCGCGGCTAATAAGATCGTCATTGATTACAATAACTATTCCCTCTACAAGTATAGTGCGGTCTTCGGCAAGCTCAACTATACCTGGGGCAATAAATATTTCATCGATGCCACCGGACGCAGGGACGGCTCTTCCCGCTTTGGATCGGGCCACCGCTTTGGTAATTTTGGCGCGATAGGCGCGGCATGGATCTTCACCGAAGAAGATCTCTTCAGGAGCCAGCACATATTGAGCTTCGGCAAATTGAGGGGTAGCTATGGCATCACGGGCAATGACCAGATCCTCAATTACCAATATTCTTCCCTTTATACCGCGACGTCTGCTAGTAATTACAACGGCGTCTCCATCCTGTATCCTTCCAACATGGCCAACCCGGGACTGCATTGGGAAAAAACGACCCAGCTGGACCTGGCCCTGGAGCTGGGATTCCTGAAAGACCGGGTCCTGTTGAAAACGGACTTCTACCGCAACCTGTCGACGGATGTGCTTACCTTTATTACCACCCCCACACAGAGCGGGACCAACAGCTATATGGGCAACCTGCCGGCTGTCATTGAGAACAAAGGGCTCGAGCTGGAGCTGAATACGATCAATGTCACCACAGGGAAATTCAGGTGGACGACCTCGCTGAACCTGACCATTCCCCGCAACAAGCTGGTAGCCTACCCTAACCTCGCCAATTCTTTCTATAGCTCGAGCTATGTGATCGGCCAGCCCGCCAACGTGCAAAAGTTCTATCAATATGCGGGCATCGACCCCAAGAACGGGCTGCCTCTGTTCAAGGACCAGAATGGCGACGGCCAGATGACCTATGCCGCCGACAGGGTTCCCGCGAACGTTGGACATCCTTTCTACGGGGGGATTGGCAACAGCCTTTCCTACGAAGGGCTGCGGCTGGACTTCCTCTTCCAGTTCAGTCACAGCATGGAGTATCGCAACAGCACCATCGGGACCTATCCCAACACCAACCCGTTTGGATTTACCTATGCCAACCAGAGCAAGGAAGCGCTGAACAGATGGCGGGCGGCCGGCGACCAGGCCCTTTATCCGGCGGCGACAATGGCCTCCAGCAAGTCGATGCAGGATTTCATCTACTACTCCAGCTCGGCCTGGGGAGATGCCTCCTTCATCAAGCTGAAGACGGTGAGCCTGAATTATTCCCTACCGGCGCGTTGGGTGAAAAAGATCAATTTCACGGCCGTCACTTTCTATGCGCAGGGGCAGAACATCTTCACCTGGGCCAAACAGAAATACACCTATGACCCTGAGACGTCGGTGTCGGGCGCTGATCCGGGCGTCGGCACGGGCAGGTATATGAACTTCCCTCCCTTACGGACGATGGTGATCGGTGTTAATTGTTCATTCTAATACTTACTATCATGAAAGTTAAAAATATATTGGATCGATATCTTGTCATGGGTATGCTGCTGGCCGCGGGCCTGTCATCATGCGAGAAATATGTGACCATCGACGTGGCGCCGGGCCAGCTGTCTGCGGAAGATACGTATGCTACGGAGGCTTCGGCCACAGCAGCGGTGCTTACTTTATATTCTTATTACATCACTACCCAGTACAGCCTGCCGTATTTTACGGTGACGGGCGCCCTGCCTGCCGATGAGCTGCAATACAACGGGACCGCAGCCGACAACCTGGAATTTGCGCAGGGATCCGTCACGCCTGGCAATGCTACGCTGGCCAATAATTTCTGGTACTATCCTTATGTCGTGATCCGCGAAGCCAACCTGGCTATCGACGGGATCTCCAAATCCACCACGCTGTCCGATGCGGTGAAACGCCAGCTGACAGGGGAAGCCAAATTCTTCCGCGCGTATTATTTCTATTTCCTGGTGAATTATTTCGGCGACGTGCCCCTGGCCGTCAATACGCTGGAGCTGGACAACGCCCGGCTGGCCAGGTCTTCTGCCGACAAGGTGTGGGCGCAGATCATCAGCGATCTGAAAGATGCGGAAAGCATGTTGCCATCAGCCTATGCCAGCAGTTCGGCATATCCCAGGAGCAGGGTGAACAAATATGCGGCGGCTGCACTGCTGGCCCGCGCCTATCTCTATACGAAGGATTATGCCAACGCCGAGACGGAAGCGACGCGTGTCATCGGGGCTGCGGATGTCCCCTATAGCCTGCCGGCCCTCAATTCCGCTTTCATCAACACGAGCCCGGAGGTCATCCTGCAATTCTCGACGCAATTCGGCTATTCCACTTTGTTCGGCTCCAGCTACCGGAGCTCGTCGGCTACGGCGGTGCCCCTGTATACGCTCTACCCGGGCTTTGTCAATTCCTTCGAGACGGGGGACCAGCGGGCGACGAATTGGGTGGATGCGGTCGTGTCCAATGGGGCCACTTTCTATAAGATCAATAAGTACAAGCTGGCGACAGCTACAGCAGGCAATGAATACAATGTCATTTTGCGGCTGGCCGAACAGTATCTTATCAGGGCGGAGGCCCGGGCGGCGCTGAACACCAACCTCGCGGGGGCGCAGGACGACCTGAATGCTGTGCGCAACAGGGCAGGCCTGGCGGGTACCACGGCCGCGACATCGACGGAACTGCTGGCCGCCATTGCGGCCGAAAGGAAAGTCGAGCTGTTCGGAGAGACCCACCGCTGGTTCGACCTGCGGCGGACGGGCACATTGAATGATGTGATCGGCGGAGTGAAAGCTTCCTACCGGAGCGCAACCAAAGGGCTCCTTCCCATCCCGACGGCACAGATACTGGTGAATCCCATCCTCACGCAGAACGAGGGCTATAACTAAGAAAATTTTCATACCGAGAAAAAAAGACAACATGCACATCCATATAAAAAGCCATAGCTGTACGATCCTGGGGGTCTGCTGCCTGCTGGCAAGCTCCTGCATCAAGACGGCGGTATCGCCGGACAAGCCATCCACCGGCAATGCGATCACCTTCGTGGCCTACCAGTACAAGTGGTATGACACGACGAATGCGGGCGCCGCGGATCAGAAGATCACCTACAATGAAGCTACCCTGAACAATAGTATCGTGATCTCGAATGACACGATCTATTGCAGTCCTTCGCTCCCTTCGTCCTTTTCCCTGGACCAGGTTTCCAATGTCAGCCTGAAACATCTCTGGGCATACGCCACCATCTCGGATCTGGCTGTGATCGCGCCTGTTGGCAATGCGCCCGTATTGGGCAATGCCGGGGATTATTCGTCCCCGCAGTCCTATAAGGTGTCCGCCGCCAGCGGCGCCTCGAAGACATACGTGATCGTTACTGCCGCGTTACCTGAGCTGAAAGTGAATAAATACATGGGAAACTATTTGGAGATAGGATATTTTACGCATCCCACTTCTCCGCGTGCCCTGAACAGGACAAAATTCCTGTCGTACGTAGACCCCAATACGGTGACCTGTGAACTGGCCGATCTGGGTACCAGCGGCTATACGATGAACATCAAGGTCAACAGCGACAATTCCTGCGAGGTCGCGCAATTCCTCAGCGGCAGCCCACTGGCCAACAGCCAGCTGGTGCCGGGCGCTACCAATGCGTACTACCCGGACACCAAAACATTTATCCTCAACTATGAATATCTGGGGGCGAATGGATGGAGGATCATCGCGGATACGCTGCAGAAACAGTAAAACATTGTGTCACACAAAAAGCATATGACTATGAAAAAAAAGATCTTTATGCAGGTCCTGGCCCTGGCGGCCATCCTGTCCGGCGCTCATGCCCAACAGAACGGAGATACGACTGCCCGTTATTATTATCGTTTGGCTACGTCGAAGGAGGCTGCGGACAGGGAATTGCTGTCGGGCAAGCTTTACGGCTTACTACAGACGGATAATGAAAAGGACTGGATGATGGCATGGCAATATTTTTACACCATGAAGAAGAATGCCGTAGCCGATAGTATCGAAGGTGTGATCAAAACAAAATTCCCCAGCGGCGAATACTGGCGGGGAAAAGAAGTGAGCATGGTCTATGATGCAAAAGGCGCGGCGGCCAAAGAGGCGGCTTATCTTGCCTGGAAGGACAAGTATCCGCCTGCCCGGTTCACCGGAAGCACGATCTTTTACGACTATGCCTCCAATGATGTGGCCAGGGCATATGCGGAAGAAAAAAATGTGCAGAAGGCGATCCTGTATGCGGACATGGTGACCACGCCTGCCTGGAAGGGAGAAGGATGGGCCGGCGTCGGCATGGAACTGGAAAAGAACGGCTTTATCAATGAAGCCACGGAGCTTTACAAAAAGGCCACGAACAATGCGTATCAATTCAAGACCACCCGCAAGACGGAGGATGGAGCGGATTTCGCAGCACATGGCTACCGCGGCTATTGTAACTATTATGCCGGCGGATTGCTGCGGCAGAAAAAATATGACAGCGCCCTGGTATATGTCCGGAAGGCCCTTGCGGAAGGAAAGCCGGATGACCCATCCATCAACGGCAAGTATGCGAAGATCCTCGCCGCAATGGGGAAAGACCAGGAGGCTTATGCCAAGGCGGATTCGGTGGTCAGAACGGGGCTGGCCGACAATGATCTCAAAAGCCTGCACAAGGAGCTGTATACGCGGCTGCATCCGGGCGGAAAAGGTTATGACGTCTATTTGACCGACATGCAGCGGGAGATCACCCGGAATGTCATTGCCAACCTTCAACATACGATGATAGATCAGCCTTCGCCGGCATTCGTGCTGAAGGATGTGAAGGGTAATACGGTGTCTACGGAAGAACTAAAGGGAAAGACGGTGGTCCTGGATTTCTGGGCCACCTGGTGCGGGCCCTGTAAGCGATCATTCCCCGCCATGCAAATGGCCGTGAATAAATACAAGGATGATCCCAATGTGAAGTTCCTCTTCATTCATACATGGGAAAAAGGAGAGGACGATCCTACGGCAGCAGCCAGGAAATATATCGAGGACAATCACTTCAGCTTCCAGGTGCTGATGGACCTGAAGGATGCGGAGTCGAAAAGCAATAAAGTGGTGGAGGCTTTCGGCATCCAGGGCATCCCCACGAAATTTGTGCTGGACAGGAACGGCAGGATACGGTTTCGGATCACCGGCTTTTCGGGCGGTGACGAAGCTGCGGTGGAAGAGCTTTCTGCGATGATCGAACTGGTCAAAAAGTCCTGAAAATCCCATAGTAAAGCCCCGGGTGACCGGGGCTTTACTATCACCTGATCCCAAACTTTGCCTTATACTCCTGGGGCGTAATCCCCGCTACTTTTTTAAAGATATTCCTGAATGCTTTCACGTCCGTATAGCCGACGGCGTACATCACTTCATTGATATTTTTTCTTCCGGCTTCCAGGTTCCTTTTGGCGGCCTTGATCTTCACCCGCTGGATATATTCAATCGGTGAGGTCTGCGTAGCTTTCTTAAATCGCCTGGAAAAGACCACCCTGTTCATGTCGCATTTGTCGGCCAGCAGTTCGACGGTGATCCTTTCTTCAATGTTGTCCTCGATATATGCCTGTATCGTTTTGATCTCTTCGTCATTATGTTCTTTTTGGCCTTTGAAGATCATAAAGGGCGATTGCGAGTCGCGCTCGATATCGATCTGAAGGACCTTGGAACAATAGAGGGCGACGGCTCTTCCATTGTATTTTTCCACCAGGTACAGCACCAGGTTCAGGCTGGACATGGCGCCACCGGCCGTATAAAGCCCTTTGCTGTCGGTGATCACCTTGTCGGTGCACAGGTCCAGGTCGGGGAACATGGCCCGGAACATTTCCTGCGCTTTCCAATGTGTGGAGCACTGTTTCCCTTTCAGCAGGCCGGTGGCGGCCAGCAGGAAGGAGCCTGTACACAGGCTGGCTATTTCCGCCCCTTCCTTATACTGTCCCACCATCCAGGCGATGGCCTTCGCGCTTTTCTGGATCGCAAATGCATCCTTGCCTTCAAAGCCGGGTATGATGATGCAGTCTGTCCTCTTCACATTTCTTATGTTCTTTATATCACTGATCATTAAAGAGGTGTTGAGCAAATGCTGTCTGAGCTCCGAGCCTACGATCTGTATGTCGTAATAAGGGCCTTGTCCCTGATTGCGATAGAATTCATTGGCTTTTTCGAAGACCTCGATGGCGCTGAAGAGGGAGCTGGGCTTCAGCACCCCGCCGGCCAGTAAAAAGCTGACTTGTTTCATCTGTCAAAGGTAACGGGATATTTCTGCACAAACGACCCCCTAAGTTGTAAAATTCACACCCCTTAGGGGTCGTATGTAACAAATAGCTTTGTAAAAAGAAACAAAATGAATGATTCGGACACAAGAGTAGCCACAACATCAGGAACAGTTGCCAGGCCGCGGGTCCTGGTGACGGGGGCAGCGGGTTTAAGCGGATCCATCGTGGTCAAAGAATTTGTCCGGCAGGGCATCCCTGTCAGGGCGCTGGTCAGGAGCCGGGAAAAGGCCCGGCAATGGGAGGGGAACTCCAATGTAGAGATCGTGGAAGGCGACATGCTGGATGCGGAGCGGCTAGGCTCCATCCTGGATGGGATCGACAGGGCCTTGCTTATTTCTTCTGCCAATCAGCAGATGGTGGAAACCCAATGCACTTTTATCGATGCCTGCAAGCGGGCGGGAGTGCCGCATGTCATTAAATTTTCGGGCGAGGATACGCAGGTGGGCTTTAATGTGCAACATTTCCGGTATAGCCGGGAGCATGAGCAAATTGAGGATCACCTGGCAAATTCCGGGTTGCAATGGACGCTCCTCCGTCCCAGCCAGTTCATGCAGGTGTATTTGCGGGAAGGGGCGACCATCGCGTCCAGGGGCGAGCTGTTGCTGCCGTTGGAAGGGATCGAAATGTCCCCGGTGGACCTGGATGACGTGGCAAAAGTGGCCGTTGCCTTATTACAGAGAGGCGGGCATACATCGGAGCGACTGACGATGACAGGGCCGCAGGCATTGTCGATGGCTGCGATAGCCGGGATCATCGGCAAGGTGATAGAAAAGCCGGTAAGCTATGTTCCTATCTCCATTCAGCAACGGAGACAGGCGCAACTGGCGGCGGGAATGCCTGCCTTTCTTGCGGATGCTATTGCGGAGCAAAGCGCGGAACGGTGCCGGCATCCGAAGGCGTACATCAATATCAGCACGCACCAGCTGTTTGGTATTCGACCCACCACCTTCGAAGCATTTGCTTTTAAGAATTTCATAAAAATTAAAAACTAAAATATGGGAAAGGTAATTTCATTGATCAATGTCACAGCCGATGGATTTTGCGGCAGTGAATATGTGAAGGCGGATGCGGAGTTCCATGAATTTGTCCATGGCATACTGAGCCATACGCAGAAGGTGGGATTTGGCCGTAATACTTTCGAATTATTTCAAGGTGTCTGGCCTCCGATGCTGGCGGGCGGGAACCAGCCGGCGCCGCAGGTGAAAATGGCGCAGGCGCTGCATGATATCGATAAGATCGCATTCTCGGCAAGCCTTGCCAGTGTCACATGGAGCAATTCCACCATCGTGAAAAAGATCGACAAGGCGCACGTCGATCATTTCAGGCAGACGAATGAGAAGGACCTGCTGACGATCGGCAGCCCGGGAGTGGTTGCTGCACTGACCCAGCTGGACCTTGTGGATGAATATTATTTCGGTGTCCAGCCGGTGATCGCCGGCAAAGGGGTGCGTCTTTTCGATCAGCTGCAGCTGGATGTCAGGCGGCCTCTGAAACTGGTTGACACAACACAATTCAGGTCGGGCGTTGTCATGGTACATTATGTGAAAGCTCCGGCTACTTAAACTTCACCAGCCAATCCTGCTCCTTTTTAGTGAGTTCACCCGGGATAGGTGTATAAGCAGGATCGGGCAGATACCATGGTTGTTTTTTGTAATAGCCGGCGATCTCCGGAGATTTAAATACATATCCTCTACGGGCAAAGGGGAGATTGTGCGCGATCTTCCGGGACAATTCGTCGGCAGGCGGTAGAATGCCGTTCTGGCTCTCCACCGAAAAAGGTAATCGGTCCTTTTTGCTGTCGAACGCTTCCGCGTAAGTGTCATAATTGTGCCGGGCTGACTCGGCAGACCTGTAATAGTACTCGTTAAACGATCGGATGTGCAGCTCACCCCGGGGCTTGAAGCCCTTTTTTGTAAAAACAATCGTCCCTTTCCTGATAAAGAATTCCAATTCAGCAGGCTGTTCTTTGTTGCCGGACTTTAGGTCCATGCTTTTCACCGTACTGTCCGTCTTCCATTCCGAGACAGCGTTAAAAAAAGTTTGTTCGATGTTGAAATCCTGGAACTCACCCATGTCGATCTGCAGGGTAAAATCGTCTATCTGTCTGTTGGCCCATCTTTTCGCGGCGGTGAGGACATAGCTCAGGCTATAATTTTCGACGATGGAACTGGAAAGGTCGACGGTATACACATGCCGGATGATATTCAGGCCCTGTTTAAATGTGGCGCGGAAGTGATAGACGTAAAAAAAACCCGGATAGTCGTTCTCTTTAAGCTCCTTTTCGGCGCTGGCTACGGAAATGGCCTTGTAGTGTCCATTCCTGTAATACATGCTGTCGTGTACGATGGCCACCTTGTAGGGCATGGATACATCGTTCAGGTTCACCGAAAAATGAGTGATATATGGCTGACTGCCATCTTTGGCGGGAGAATAATCTGCATCACCGGAAGGCGAAACGGCTTCAAAGCCAACCTCGAGGGTCTTGGCGGCTGCAGGATTTAAAAATTCATAGTATACTTCTATCTGCGCCTGGGTTTTGCTGATCCTGCGAATGGTAAGGATTTCCTTTTTTACGGAGATATCCGTCTCATATATAGGGATCAGATGGTTGCCTTCGGCACGAAAAGAGCCGTCATTGGCATAGGAAAATATGGGCAGCAAAAAGAGAAGGAGGGGGATGCAGGGGCTTTTCATCTGCCTAATTTACTCATTGGATCTTTATAAAACAAGGCCCCGGGCAACCGGGGCCTGCTGATAATTTTAAAGTTATTGAGATCGACCTATTCAACAAAGTAAATTTGGGTGTTTTCACGGTGCGTAGCCTGTCGAAGGCTTCGTAATTTTATTTAGTTGCATTAAAACCTTTTTTATGACAAAGTTCCTTTTCATACTATCCGCATGCATGCCCTTTTTTCTGATAGCCCGGTCTCAAAATGCCAATGAGCTCTACCTGAACAACATGGCCGTAGGGTGTAACTACCAGGCGGCCAGTTTTGTTGTAGATACCGCAGCTCCCGGAGCTGAGGTACAGCGGGCATTCCTGCTGTGGAGCAGGAATGTTTCCCGCGGAGCATTACAACGCCTTTTGTCTGTGGATGAGTTTGGACCCACCGGGGATTTTATATCGGAACATCGCAGCCGGCAGGATAGCGTGGTGTTTTCGAACCTCCTGCCAAAAAGGATCATCCGGTCACGCTTCTTTAAAGGGTACTACATGCTGGCAGATGTCATCAAACCCAGAAGCCTTGAGAAGCGGGTCTATTCGACGGCTGTCGTGATAAAGATCGACGATGCGCTGCGGCTTGTTTGGGCGCACTCGATCCATTTTGCCCACATCGATAGCAAGAATATCAACTCCCTGATAGAATACAATGATATGATCGAGGCGGATAACAGTGATCTTGTATTGGCCGGTCGATTAAGGTATGTGTTCAGCAGATCGCCAACACAGGTGCTGGTGACAAGGCTCCGGGAGGCCGATGGTTCCATCGTGTGGAATTACGAGTACAATTGCAAACCTTATTGTGATGCGGTGGCTTTATCGCTGGCAGAGGCGAAGGATCGAAAAATAGTGCTCTCTGGTTATATCAACGAATGCAGTAGTCAGACGCATGCTGTTACAAGGAAGTTATTATTTATGGCTGTCTCGGAGTTTGGTACGCCTTTGATGGCAAGGTTGATGGGTGGCAGGATGCCTTTGACGGGCAGCAGGATCCTACAGCACATGGACGAGCGTGGGGAGGCATTTTTCGTTGCTGGCTTTGCAGATGTTCCAGGCACGGGAGCTGCGGACCGGCAGGTCCTGGTCGCTGACATCAGGGAAGATGGAACCCTTAAGGGAGCCTGGCATATTGGCGCGGCGGGATTCGATTCGGCGAGCGATATGACCTTTAGCTATCTTGGCGGCCTCGATTATTATTTATACCTGACGGGCGCAACCAGCAGGAATCTCAGGGCTCCTAAAAGCCGAGACCCCTTCTTCCTGCAGCTGATCTATAAGGCGGGCACGATGGACTTTGTTGAATTCAGTGTCTTTACACGGCCTGATAGACATTATCTTTCCGGCAGCGGTGTCGAGATAAAGAAGGCGGGGAAAGAGCGGTTTGCCATCCTGGAGAATGTCCTCTACAATACGGGCATCCTGGTCCCTTTTCAGGGAAATTTTACCAATATGTTGATCCGGGATCTGAAGGACACTACGCTCAGCTGTATAAGAAAGTACCGGGTGCCCGTGAAAGGCTATGAGCTGCCCTCGAGACAGATCCCGGCGGATAGCAGCAATCCGAATTTTGCATACTACCGTGAAAATTATAAAGTCGGGGGAAAGGTCTTGCAAAAACCGCAGTGCGGGCGGCTTTTTATTGATGCTAAGCATCCGGGAGAGTAGTTCCACAACCCCGAACAATTTGGATTTGCACCCACAAAGATATTTCACCTCAATGCCCGGAAATAGACTAATTTTAGTGTCCTAATAATCTTTCCATGGAGATCCGCATACATAATATCAGTCTCAACACTACAGACACTGAGATCCGAAAATTGTTCTCCCCTTATGGTAATGTCGACTCGGCCCAGGTGAACAGAAATTCCTTGAATGGCCGCTCCCTGAAAAGCGGACTTGTCAGCATGCCCGTGGTTGCGCAGGCCAGGCAGGCGATTGCATCGCTGGACAAAACGACTTTCGACGGGAAGATCATTTCCGTCAGCGAGATGCCTCCGGATTTTTACTGATCTTCCATCACCTGCCGTTATTTTTGGCTGAGCCTTGTAAATTCGGCTCCATTAAAGATCCGGGACAGGTTGATATCCTTCGACGTTTTGTAATCGTCCAGGTTCTTCGACGATACGATACGCCAGAAATTCTTCTTCTTCAATTCACTGAAGTCGGAAGTCCTGATAAAGATGCCTTCCACGGTACCTCTTGTCTTAAAAAAGATCTTTGCCGGTTCCTTAAGATCTTCCTTGTTGCCTGCGATGAATTTTTCTATTTGTTCAATTGTCATAATAATGTTTTTCGGTCAGCGAACTTATGTTTAAGAGTCTGGGCGATCTTCAATTGCAACCGTAGCAGACTGCATTTATGTTCATGCCGGCGCCTACGGATGCAAAGATAATAACATCTCCTCTATTAAGCTGAAATCCTGCCATTTTACCCCTGCTGACCAGGTCGAACAGGGTAGGAATGGTAGCGACTGAGCTATTGCCCAGCCACTGAATGCTCATGGGCAGCACATTATGCGGCACCTGCGTGATCCCGTACGATGCGTAAAAGCTTTTTACGATGGCTTCGTCCATCTTTTCATTAGCCTGGTGGATGAAGATCGCTTTCAGCCCGTCAATGCCCACGCCTGCGGCATCGAGGCAGTCCCTCATTGCCAGCGGCACATGGCGTAAAGCGTATTCATAGACCTTCCGGCCTTTCATTTTGATGTATCGCCGGTCATGCCCGGTCGCGGGTTTGTGCGTACCGCTGAGGTGAATGAGATCTGTCTCTTCTCCGCAATCGGAGCGGACCCTGGCGGAGAGAATGCCTGCTTTCAGGTCGTCTGCTTCGCTGTATTCGAGGATACAGGCTCCCGCGCCATCGGAAAAGATCATACCGTCCCTGTCATGCTGGTCTACCACGCGCGACAATGTCTCGGCGCCGATGACCAGGGCTTTTTTTGCCATGCCTGCCTTAAAGAATGCGTCTGCCTGAATGATGCCCTGCAGCCAGCCGGGACAGCCGAATATGAGGTCGTACGGAATGCAGGAAGGGTTTGTTATGCCTAGCATTTTTTTTACCCGTGAAGCCAGTGAAGGGACGAGATCTGACTGGCCATTTGTGCCGCAGACGTCCCCGAAATTATGTGCAACGATCAGCTGATCGATGGCTTCTCTGTCTATTTTACTGTTCAGAATGGCCTGTTCCGCTGCAATAGCCGCCATTTGAGAAGCGGGCACCGAGGGCGTGCTGTAGCGACGTTCCCGGATACCTGTGATCTTGCTGAACTTCGTGATGATCTCGTCTGTAGGGCTGTCCAACAGCCCACCATCCACTGAATAAAATGTGCTGCCTGAAAAATCGCTGTTCTTTACTACTACTTCAGGGATATAAGATCCGGAGCCTGTGATAATTGACCGACGCATAGTTTACGGGTTAAAGGAAAGTAAGGTCATTGGTATTTATTTTGCTTACCTTTAACTATAATAATTTACATGATTAAAAAAATTTCCGGCATTGAGCTGTTAAAAAAGAATTTCGGCAGCGTTGAAGTGAAGTTCATCGAGTTTTTCGAGAAGGGTGAGCCGCGTTGGCCAATGGAGAGCCGCGACTATCTTCGAAATCATCATCAAAGCCTTGACCAGTTCTTTCCGGCAACTATTTCCTGGGAGAAACTGAAGTTCAACGGACTCCCGGAAAATATCATGCAAGAAGTTCATGCCGCTTATGAAGCATTCGAGCGAGGAGAGGAATACAACTGATCCATCTGATACGGATAGGTAAAAGCCTTCAGATCCATGATCTGAAGGCTTTATTTTTATCTACCAACGATTACTTCTGTCTCGTGAAAAGGAGCCGCCGCCCCTGTTGTCCGTCTTGGGCTTGGCTTTTGTTACGGAAATCGATCTGCCATCCAGCTGGGTGCCATCGAGGTCCTTCATCGCCTCTTCGGCGGCTTTGTCCGCCATTTCCACAAATCCGAAGCCTCTTGACCTTCCGGTCTCTCTTTCCATTACTACTTTTGCAGAGGTGACTTCTCCATATTTGGCAAACATCGATCTCAGCTCTTCGTCGGTGACCTGGAAGGCCAGGTTTGAAACGTACATGTTCATAAATAAAATTAAATAGTTTAAAATGTACTGAGCCAATGCAATAAAAAGTAGAGGAAACGGGATTCTGAAAGGGAGGAAGCAAAAAAGCGAATCAATTACTTAATGTTGTACATCTCAGGCAATGAGGTTTGAAGATAGACATTTTAAACGGGGCAGCCTAATAAATCTTGCAAAGCGCTGATTTGAAGGGCGTCCGGGGATTTAACAACCAGGGTGAAAGATAAATTAGCACACCCGGCATTTAATCGTTAACTTACTCACAATAACACATATGGCTGTTTTTATAGTCTGATCTGCCTGTAGACCCTATCACCAGCTCTTACCAATAAATTGCCATTAAACTTGTCTTTATGCAGATCTTTGTTGGCAATTTAAACTCGATGACGACGGCAAAGCATCTGAAGGACCTGTTCCTTCCCTACGGAGTGGTTTATTCTTCAAAGATCGTTAGCGACCTGGATACAGGCCATTCAATTGGCATTGGTTATATAGATATGGAATCCCACTATGCAAAAGTGGCGATCCAGCAGTTAAACCGACTACAGTTCATGAACTATTACATGGAGGTGAGTGAAGTGCATTAGTAGTTAAGATGCTTTTATGATCCTCGCTGCATAAGACCTGTTCATGCAGTGGATCTTTTTTTTATAAGTCGGTAAACAACTCTGATATTCATAATGAAGAAGCAATTGAAAGTCGGCGTGATCGACCTTGTTTGTAAAGGCCCCACTCATACCCTTTGGGGAAAGATCATGCATGCCAACCTGGCGAGCATTATGCCGCAGGTGATCGCTACCTGGTGTGAACAAGAGGGACATGATGTAAAACTGATGTGTTATACGGGCCGGGAGAATTTCGAGGAGGAGTTCGCTGAAAAATTCGACATCCTGTTCATCAGCTCCTTTACGCAGGCCGCCCTGCTGGCTTATTCACTTAGCAATTATTTCCGGAGCAAGGGCATCATAACGGTGTTGGGTGGCCCGCATGCGCGGTGCTATCCGGATGACGCCTTGCTGTATTTCGACTATGTGCTGGGTTTTACGAACAGGGAAACCATTGCCGAAGTGCTGGCTGACCGGTGCGTCTACAAGCCCTACGGGCGGTATCTCGCAGCGGGTAAGCAGCCTCTGGAGCTCCCTGGCGTCAGAGAGCGATGGAAGTTCATAGAGGCCACCTTAAAGAAAGCGCCGCTGCTTAAGATCGTGCCGATGATCGGCAGCATGGGCTGTCCTTATACCTGCTCCTTCTGCATCGACTCGGTCGTGCCTTACCAGCCCCTGAATTTCCAGAGCATGAAGGAGGACCTGCAGTTCCTGCTGACCCAATTCAAACAGCCGATGGTGGCATGGCACGACCCGAATTTCGGGGTGCGTTTTGAAGATAATATGGAGGCCATCGCTTCGGCCGCGCCCCGCAACAGCTTCCGCTTTATTGCCGAAAGCAGCCTGTCCATCCTTACGGAGAAGCATTTAAAAGTGTTCCGGGAGAATGGTTTCACGGCCCTGCTGCCGGGTGTCGAGACCTGGTATGAGCTGGGTAATAAGTCCCGCACGGGGCAAAACACGGGCGAAGAGAAAGTGAAGCAGGTGGCGGAGCATGTCAATATGATCCTTAACCATGTCCCCTATGTGCAGACGAATTTTGTGCTGGGGCTGGACAGTGATGCGGGGGATGAACCGTTCGAACTGACGAAGCGGTTCATCGATCTGTCGCCGGGCGCTTTCCCGGGCTATTCCCTGTTGACGGCTTTTGGAGCCGCGGCGCCCCTGAACCTGAGCTATCAAAAAGCGGGACGCGTCCTGCCTTTCCCTTTCCACTTCCTCAACAATCACCTGGCGATGAATCTCAAGCCCAGGAACTATGACTGGGTGGACTTTTATGACAAGGTGATCGATCTGACGAAATATACTTTTTCTCCCCGGGCGATCTATCGCCGGGCGAAGGCGACCCGTAACACTACGGCGCGCTGGATGAATGTCATGCGGGCTATTTCCTCCGAAGGATATGGCCGGATACGATTTTTCAAAAAGGTGAGGGAGCAGCTGATCAACGACAAGCCGTTCCGGCAGTATTTTGAAGGCGAGACGAGGGAGTTGCCTGCTTTCTATAGCGACATTGTAAAGCGGGACCTGGGCGAGTGGTGGAAATGGCTTCCGGAAGGGGCTCTGCATCATGATCCGAATGCTTATCTGAAGAAGAGTGCCGGGCTTCATGAAGTCAAGGCGGTTGCGGGTGCTGTGTCTTAAAGTAGTTGGGTCTTACATGTCATATGCGATCACTTTACTTGTCGACGGATCGAACCAGACCTCTAGTGCCTGATATTGAGATGTCCGTTGTAATTCAGTGGAAAAATAGATAGATTGCCTGCCCGCTTTTTCCTCAAACCTGAAGCCGTGGATAATAAAGTCCTGTACAGGGCCCCATTTCTCGTTTATCTCCCTGGCAGCGTCCACAAGAGAGGAAATGGCTGACTGGTTGTCGGATGCTGTGATACAATAGTATCTCAGCGAGTCGTTGTTCAGGCTCTTCATCGCGCGGATATATCCGGCTAAAGAAATAAAACAGGACGATACCTGCCGTAATTGATCGGTCGTGTACCGGCTGGTGTGTGCCTTTCCATCTTCTTTTACCACCACATAAATATATTTATACTCCTTTCTATCCGCGACGGTGTCCCTGTAAAAGACATAGGCAGGTATCGAGCTTGCGAACAAGAGATTCGTGTTGCGGCTGGCGCTATCGGTCGGCATCTCTTCAATGTCTATCTGGAATACTTTAAAGTTCCCTTCCGAGGTGCTGCTGGTTGCTGTCTTGCCAAGCGTGACGCGGGCGCCATGCAGTTCGCCGGACACTTGCGCGGCGAAGTCTTGTTGCTTTTTAGTAAAAATTAAGGACTGGCAGGATGCGAGCGTGACAATGAAAAGGCTGCATAACAAGAGGTTGAAGGGTCTCATAAGAGGGGTTGATATAGAGATCTCCCCTCCATCCGGAGGGGAGATCTGCAAACGGTGTTTTATTGTTTTACCAGCTTCGTGATCTGCGTGCTTCCATCCATCGTGGTGACATGGAGGAAGTAGATCCCCTTTGCCAGCGTCGACATGTTCAGGGGCACATTGGAGCCTCCGCTACCAGGCGTGATGGAGACGGCCAGTCGCTTGCCTGTTGCGCTGTACAATTCCATGGACCTGACGCCCGCGGTGGCGGAGATGCGTACCATGTCCTTTACAGGATTAGGATAGACGGCCAGGGTCTTGCCTGCATCGTCAGGAATGGTCCCCAATGCCTGGGCCGTGCCGGGCCTTGCCTGCGGCTGTTGCGCAAGACTGGTGGTGGTGTCATCCACGAGCAATTTATAGATATTAGTATTGCTGGTGCTGCCATAAGGGCTATAGAGCGAGTCCACCACCTGGCTGTCCGTCAGGCCTGTGAGAATGAACTGCATCGCCTCCGCGTTGGAGTAAGCGACGACACTATTGTAGATGTTCTGTGCTTCGTTCTTGGGAGGATCGCTCTCGAAGAATCTCAGGCGCTTGTTATTCAGCCTTGCATAAGCGGAGGACGACAGGAGCCTGGAGTCGTATCCTTGCACGGGATGAGAGGCGGACGTGACGATGTTCTTCAGGTTGAGGGCGCGGTAAGAGCCTGTGCCGCCATAGTCCATGCTGGCGTTCCAGTTGGTGAAGTTGAATACGGTGGCGCCGCCTTTCTCCACGCCTACGAGCATGACGTATTTGTATTTGCCATTGCCATCCTTAGTCGTATCGATAGGGTAATGGGTCATGATGGTGTCCCACAACTGGGAGAAGCCGTCGGGGATGGTGAAATCGCCATACGCGTTGGGTTGATATTTTACAGCGATGTAATAGATGGGGTGACCATTGTGATCGCCGGGATAGATGTTGATCCCGTTCTTCAGGAGCTTGGGTGTACCGCTTGCGAACAGGGCGCTGACACCGGCAGGTGCCTGGTCGGCGTATTCGTATTGATCCGCTATTTCGATGATGAGGGGATATTTTTTGGTTGTGGTATAGTTCGGGTCTTCGGTAGGACGTTTTACGAAGGCGTATCTTCCCATCAGCAGTACACTGTCCATGCCATAATAAGGTCCGCCGGACGTTCCTGCATTCACGATGACCTGGACGGTGTCGGAGCCGGTGGCGCTGTTGTTGTCGGTGACGGTCAGTTTAAATTGATATGTGCCTTGTACGAGACCGGTGACAGTGGTGGATGCAGCCGATGGGCTGGTGATGGTGGCGGCGCCGCCGCTGATCTTTGTCCATGCATACGTCGTGATGGTGCCGTCGTTGTCATGCGAGCCGCTGCCGTTCAATGTGACGGAACTGGTGGGCAGGGTGATGGTGATATTGCTGCCTGCATCCGCGACAGGCGGTTGATTGGAGGGCGTTGTCGTCTGCCGGGTGTGCTGCAGGAACCATTCGAAAAGATTGATGGTGTCCTGGGTAGCATTGCTGACGAACGGGGAGGTGTACGAGATCGCCTTTATGCGGTGGAGTGTGTCATAGGCCGCGTCCCATGCATTATGCCCGGACGTGTCGAAATAAGTTATCCGCGGAAAAGGGCTGATGGAGGGATTGGTACAGGCTATGATCTGATCCAGGACATATTTTGTTTGTTGCAGCGGTTGCGTATTTGGATTGTCATCGACGATGTTGTGAAAGGCCCAGATGGGAACATGCATGGCGGCAGTATTGCAATAGCCGCCATCGGGAGAAGGCCTGATCGAAGAAATAGGGGCGGCGGCCGCGAATTTCTTGATATCGTTGGTGTCATAGGTGATCGCGCCCCAAACGCCCTGCCCGCCCATGCTCAGGCCTGTGATATAAATACGGTTGGTGTCGATCTGCAGCGAATCTTTGGCATATTTCAGCATCGCCAGGACCTTCCAGTAGCTGCCGCCGCCACCAGGATTGAAATTGTTGTTGTCTTGCGGAGAAAGTACTACGAACGCATCATTGCCGAATTTCATCGTAGCGCCTGCTGCGATCAGCCTTGGAATACCGGCATTTTCGAGTCTGACCAGCTGCTGCGGGGACCCATCGCCGTCTTCACCTGCGCCATGCAGGAAGATGATGAGGGGATGCGACTGGTTGCCATACTGCGCGGGCCGGAACTCCAGGAATCCAACATCCCATCCGAGAGGGGGATAGTGGTAGGTTTTTGCAGTCTGATGGTGGGGCTGGCTGTGGGCTGTAATAAAAATAAGAAGGATGGGCAGGAAGAGCCCTGTGCGGGTAAACATTCGCTTCATAAAAAAGGGTTTTAATGGTTGGAGATAAAGCTATGGAATACCCGAGGGAAGACAATGGGTGATTGATATCTGCGTGGTTTTGGGGGATAAGTGAGGCAAGGGGGAGTATAACTGCAATGGCTGCCGCAATCCCTTATCCGGGGATTCTGGGTATATTACATAAATAACATTATTTATATGGGACGTGTTGTCATTGTAGCTTACCGGCCAAAGCCGGGGAAAGCAGATGCCTTGAAAGAGTTGGCCGCTACACATGCAGCCCGGCTGCGGAAGGAAGGACTCGTGACGGACCGTGCGTCTGTGCTGCTGGAGGCAGGGGATGGAACGGTCGTGGAAGTCTTTGAATGGCTTTCGGCCGAAGCGATCCGGCAGGCGCATACGAATGCTGAAGTGCAGAAGATGTGGGGGGAGTATGCAGCGGTCTGTGACTATGTGCCGCTGAACCAGCTGCCGGAGTCGGGCAATATGTTTGCGGAGTTCACGCCGCTGGAGTAGCGTTGTTGGGCTACCGTTGTCGGGCTACCGTTGTCGGCCGATCCGCTCATTGCCAGGTCATTCCGCTCACTGCATCGTCAGTGCATACACTGCGAAGGAGGCCAGCCAATGGTCGCCCATGTATTCGCCGCTGGCGACATTGGGCAATGCTTCGGTGAGATGCCTGTTGGCAACTTTGTACAGCTGTGCCCGGTTAGCCGGGAAATGCCTGGCGATGCCGTAGAGGTCCCAGGCGCGGCTTAGATTGAGTCCGTCCAGATGCACCAGCTTGCCGTCGCTCCTGTCCTTTACCTGACCGGGCGTCAGATCGAAGTCCTTACGGGCAATGGCGGGCAGGAATTTGCGCAGCCAGTTGTGATAAGCAGTATCGGGCATGATCCGCCACATCAGGTCGGCCTCTTCCAATGCGGGGCTCAGGAAATCGTTGCCCCCGGGTTCCCAGGTGATGGGATAGTTGACATCCTTTTTATAAAAGCGCAGGGCCGTCTCTGTGATGCTTTTTTTGAGCGCTTCATCCTTTGCCTGTTCCGCATAGTCCAGCGCCAGCCGCAAGCCAAAGGCGAGATTGCTGTGCTCTCCCATTCGTACGGGATACTGCATTTTGGGAAGATATTCAATGAACATCGCGGAGAGCTGCTGCGCCAGCGGGGCGACATTGTCCCGTAATTGCCGGGCAAACGGGTCGTCCCATTTCATCAATTCATTTTCGAGCTGAAGGAGCCAGGCCCAGCCGTAGGTGCGCTCGAAGCTTTTGTTGTCTTTCGTGGCGAAGATCTTCATTTCCGCCCGGATGTTCTCCGCTGAAAGGTTCTCCTCCAGTTTTTGGCGGATCTCGCCGGCTTCGGGCATGGAGGGGAAAAGCTTTAGCAGGCGGACCAGCATCCAGTGTCCGTGTACGCTGGAGTGCCAGTCAAAACAGCCGTAAAATGCAGGGTGGTAATTTTTGGGTTTTACGGCGAGGGTGCTGTCGGGAAAGGCGACGCCTGTCTTGTATGGGAATTCGCGCTGCATGCATTTGAGGGGCAAGGCGGCGAAGTGCGAGGCGCCCTGGAGGGTGAGCTGGTATTTGCCTGCCGCAAATGTGAAATGGGGGTTGGTCTGGGCGGCGACGGTGGCAGCACACAAGGTATATACGATCGTTGCGAGGAAAAGTTGGCGGCTAGTTTGGTTCATCGGGATAGCTGATAGTTATACATATCAAAGTAAGAACAATTTTGGTATCTTCAATAAAGGTTGTTAAATAATCCATTATAAAATGATCTGCAGACGATGGGGGGTGCTCTTATTGCTGGCGATCCAGCTTCATTCATACGGGCAAAAGCAATGTGGTTGTACGGTAGATACAGCCAGAATACTTTCGGACAGGAACCTGGGTATTTTCCTTGCGGGTTTACAGTCGGAGCAGTTCCGGACGTCCAAAGATAAAAAGGATATTCCTGCTGCGGTCATCCGTCAGCTCCGTTGTCTGACATATGACAGCTTCTCTTTGGCCAATCCGAATGAGGATTACCGTTGTTGTTGTACTTCTTCAAGGAAATTGCCAGTCCGCAGATTGATCTACTTTTCGAAAAGCAAGAATTTTTTTATCATCGCTTACTCAATGGGAGGGATTGGTACCTGGACCAATCTGCTGATGCTCAGATTGGAAGACGACAGGATCGTGGACCTGTGGGCGGGCTTAGGATCTTCTAAGATGTTCTCAAATGAGGACGTAGTTGAGCACATCAGATCCAAAAGTAAAAGAAGGCGTTTTGAATTTCATTTCGATTTTGTAGTTATCTAGCGAATAGCAGAATATGTATACAAAGCTTTATTGGCTTCACCAATTCTCCACCAATGCAAAGCTTGCCATCATGGCCAGACCCCGGGGCGGCGAATGGCTGGAAGACGAGATCATTCAATTCATGAAACAGCAGGTAAGGATTATTGTCTCGTTGCTCGAATCCGATGAGATCTATGAACTTGGTTTAAGGGAAGAGGAAAAACTATGTACGAAACACGGCATTACTTATATAAACTTTCCCATCCGGGACAGGGATATCCCACGATCAAAGGATCAGGTGCAGGCGCTGTCCTGGTACAAAAAGGGGTAAGAGTGGATGATCTTTGCAGCTATATATCTAAAATACGGGGTGTGAAAGTGCCGGATACGGAAGAGCAATTTAAATGGATCTCCTCTTTCCGGAAAGACATTTCCTGAATCCATAAATCGCGCTCTACGCCATATTCATGGTACTACCCAGGTCCTATTCACCCATATATACCATAAATGTGGGATTGCCCGCGCTTGTTTATGAGGGTAGGTTTGCCATATTAAAAAACCTAAGATCATGACAAAGCATTTGATTTATTCCGCAACCTCCCTCCTGCTTGCGGTCCTTTGTTTCAGCGCCTGCAAAAAGGACGACAAAGGCACATCCAACGGCGGAACATTGTTTAAAAATACCAACTGGACGGGCGAATTCAATTATGCGGGCAAGGGAGCTGAGCCGGTGAGCATCGAGTTTATGGAAGGCGGCCAGCTGGTCTGGCGTGAATCATTGGCTGATCATACGGGCAACTGGACGATCACGGGCAATCAGGTCGCTATCAACCTTGATGGCTCCCCCTCCTTTAAGGGGGATATTTCAGGCAATAGCTTAACCAATCTCCAAAGCACGGATATGAACGGCAGGAGCCTGAAAAGTGCGGTATTGAATACGGACGCGATCCCCGACTTGAGCGGCACCGTGTGGGGGGCGTCGAACGTTTCTTTAAAATTCAAGCCCGGAGGAGTGGTCGACCTGATCTTTGGTCCCCCCTCGACCTTGCCGACCTATACGGATCTGCCCTACCTGCGTAACGGCAGGGCCATACATTTTTCTGCCGCCCCCGATTACAACTGGTTTACCGTCATCACCAGCGCATCCGTTATGAAGGGCACCAATCATGCTCCCGGCGATCCGACGGTGTATGGCTTTCAGGTGTCGAAACAATAAAAAGTAATTTCCTCTTTTCGTAAAGGCTTTTCCTGAATGTATAAAGTCCCGGGCGCCTTATGGGATAGCTTGCGGCCAAATAAACCAGGCTGTGAGATACATTATATTGTTTTTACCGGCATTGATCCTTTCAGGCGCTACCGCATTTTCCCAGACAGAAAGTATGAACGGAGCAGTGTCACAGGCAGACGGAGCAAAGAACGAACCTCTTCAGAACGGTGTTATAAAAGGCCTGATCCAAACTTCGGACGGTAGCCCCGCGGAGTCCGTGAGCGTGGGTATTAAATATACTTCCATCGTTACTACCACCGACAGGGCTGGTAAATACGAAATAAAAAAGATCAAGCCTGGCGTATATACGTTAGTGGTATCATTTACAGGTCTTGCAACAAAGGAGGTAAATGTCGAAGTAAAGAGCGGCGAGACCGTCACGGCGCCGGATATCCGGCTGGATGAAAATACTAAACAGCTGAATGAGGTGGTCGTTTCGGCGGGTAAGAACAGGGGCGGCGAGTATGTGGCAAAGATGCCTTTGAAGAACCTGGAAAATCCCCAGGTGTATAATTCGGTGTCCGCGGAGCTGCTAAAGCAGCAGGTGATCGCCAGCTATGACGATGCGCTGCGAAATGTGCCGGGTATTTCCAGGACCTGGGAATCGACGGGCAGGTCGGGTGACGGAGGTTCTTATTTCGCCCTGAGGGGATTTGATGCGCAGCCTTCGCTGATCAATGGACTGCCGGGCCTGACCAGCGGGAACCTGGACCCTGCGGATGTGGAAGAGATCCAGGTGATCAAAGGGCCGTCGGGCACGCTGTTCGGCGCCAGTTTTTATGGTTATGGCGGTATTATCAATACGATCACGAAGAAGCCCTATTTTAACTTTGGGGGTGAAGTGGCCTACAATGTGGGAAGCTTTGGGCTGAACAGGGTGACGGCGGATATCAATACGCCGTTCAGCAAAAAGACAGCCATGCGCGTAAATGCAGCCTGGCAGACGGAGAACAGCTTCCAGGACGCAGGATTCAAAAGATCTTTTTTTATAGCCCCATCATTTGTCTATAGGGTGAATGACAGGATGACCATCAACGTATTGGCGGAGGTCCTGGAGGAGAAGCGTGCGGTGGCGCCCGTTTTCTTTCATTCGGACAGGATGAGCCCGCTGGACTTTAAGAACCTGCAGGAACTCCATCTTAACACTAAGCTGTCCTTCACCAGCAATGATCTGACCATCAGGAATCCAAGGATTAATTTACAGGCGCAAATGACGTATAAACTATCGGGTCAGTGGAACGCGCAAACGGTGTTCTCCTATGGCCGGGTAAGATCGAAAGGGATCTACACCTATATATGGGACGATATGGCGGGAGATAATTTTTTTAACCAGTATTTCCACGATGAGAACCAGACGACGAATACGATCGATGTACAACAAAATTTTAATGGTGATTTCCACATTGGCCATATGCGACATCGTCTCCTGGTCGGGCTGGACTTTCTCACCCGGGGCGTAAAGGACAATGGTTCAGGATGGGCCATGGGCCGGAGTGTGACCCCGCAGGGCGCAGAAGTAGGGTTTACGGATACATCAGGCGTGTATTACCCTCCGGTGCATCTGACAGGGGATTATGTCAAGACACTACTGGCAGGTACGGATCCTGCCAACAGCAATATCCGTAACAACATCTACAGCGCTTATATATCCGACGTGGTCAATCTCACCCCTTCGCTCACGGTGCTGGCTGGTGTACGTGCGGATTATTTTGATTCGAAGGGAGAGACCAGCGATCCCACGGATGGCTATCACCAATGGGCGGTGTCGCCAAAGTTCGGGCTGGTCTATCAGCCTGTGCAGGACAAGGTCTCCCTGTTCGCCAATTATATGAACGCCTTTATCAACGTGGCGCCAACACAGACATATGACCAGGATGGCAACGCTACAGGTGTGAGGAGTTTTAAGCCGGAGCATGCCAACCAATGGGAGGCCGGCATGAAAGCCGTCGTGATAGCAGGTAAGCTCAACGCAACAGTGTCTTATTATGATATAAAGGTTGGCAACCGCGTATATCCGGACCCGGCTAATATGAATAATTCAATACAAGGTGGAAAGGTCGGCAGCAAGGGCATCGAGGCAGACCTGCGTGCCAATCCGGTGGAAGGACTGAGCCTGCTTGCGGGATACAGTCATAACAGTACAAAAGTGCTCGAAGGCAATAAGGACGATTTTTATAATGAGCCGGGAAGAAGCCCGGGCGGACAAGGTCCCCAGGACCTGGCCAACTTATGGGGGACGTACCAGTTCCGGCATGGCGCGCTTCAGCATTTCGGGATTGGAGCGGGTGGCAATTACGCGGGTATATATAAGGTCATCGACAACAGTGCGACAGGCGTATTTATCCTGCCGGCCTACGTATTATTAAATGGCGGTCTGTTCTATAATGCCAATAAAATAAAGGTTACATTCAATGTAAATAATATCACCGATAAGGAATATTATATAGGTTATTGGTCGGTGAATCCGCAGAAGCCAAGGAATTTCGCGGCAAGTGTGGCGTATAAATTTTGACCCCAGCGGGAAAGCGCATGCTCCGGGACGTTAATTCGGAACCTTTTGAAAATTAAGTGATTGCACCTATGTGTATTCCCGGGTTATTTTGTATTTTGTTGGTAAGGAACCCTTAATACACCAAGCCATGAAAGCCAGCCTTCAAATAGTTGCTGCTTTAACACTCCTGTTCTCTTTTGCAGCCTGCCACAAGGCCATTACCGATGCGTCCACACAGACTACAGCTTCGACCAACAGAGATCCCGATACACCCGTAGAGACTGATAAAGCTGGTCGCACGCACGTCACTTATCCCCTGCATCCGCTGACGGGATGCTTCCCGGCCCCCTTGTACGGAGATACCATACTATATCCTCAACCCACCGGCGGGGCGGATAATATTGTCAGCATCGTAAACGATCCCGGGCGGGGGCATTATTTCTCCTGGCCTGCCGGGCTTTCCCTCAACGAGCATACCGGCGCCATCAATCTTTCGAAAAGTGAGACCGGCCAAAGGTATGCGATCGGATTTGTGAAGGATGGTACGCAGGATACCTGTCTGAGCACGCTGATCATCGGGGGCGCGGACTATATGGATAGTGTATATGTGCTTGGGAATGGCGCAACGATCGCCAACCCTTATTTTGATGCCAATGCTTACCAGGCCTCGGATTGCAGCGGCCCCGGCAACAGCGGCCACTGTGCTTTTGATGTCAATGGTTCAGCAACAGGCCAGGGGATATTTATCGATAAGTTCAGCGGTGAGATCGACCTGGAAAAAACCTTGAATGGGGACAGGAATATAGTGGGTGCGTTCGGCAGTGCACCTGTTAATGGCGCTGTCGTCAATGCCACCATCACCTATAGTCTTAAAAAGCATAGCAACAGCGCGCCGCAAAGCATCACTGTCACTTTAAAATATTATGACAGCATGTCGCAGGTGGATCCGGCTATCGTGGCGGCGATACAGATGAGGCTGCTCAATATTATGAGCGGGAATCTCATCAGCTATTACACGAATCCAAGGCCGCCGCTGATCGTCATTGTGAGGAGGTAATGAAACAGCTGTCTTGCAGGGATCTTTTTTCAGTCACAAAGATTTACTACATCTCACTGAAATGAAGATTGAACATGTCGGGATATAACTGACTAAATACTTTCTGCATTTCATTTACATATTCACCTATTTTATTTGATTTATTCACCATCAAATAGGCACTGTTGGCCATATCCGAGAAATGTGTAAACGTTGTCGTGCCAAATAAGTTCTCCATTACCTGCTTATATATTCTGAACCGCTGGTTGTCAGCCTGTTCTTCTCTGACAGATCCTATTATAGATGCAGAAGCAATAAATCCCAACGAGGCATTTGGACGATGAGCCAGGTGTTGAGCAAAGATACGCAGAGAGGTGGAAACCACACCTTGCATTACATTGTCGCTGGATAACAGGTGATATTTGTTCGGGTATTTTTTGAATCTAACCGGATAAAATTTTATCACATAGGTGACTCTGATATATTCTTCCAGATGAACCATGTATTTACCGGCAGGCGTATCAATTTTGTACAAATAAGTCTTGATATGCATAGCAGGATTGCCTTCATATATTGACATTAAGAAAGAAAACGGGAAAATAGAGTCAAACATTATTTTACAAGATAGCTATAAGCTGAATTGCGGGAAGCATTCAACTCACCATCGCTGATCTGTTTAAACTTCAAAGGAGCAGCCTTCCTAGCCCCATTTGAGGATAGTTTCTTAGTAGCATGTACTCTACCAGAAGCTTTTGCTGTATGTGAAGTCTTCTTCATCGTAAGCAAATTTAGTAATTTTTCTAATGATAGTTTAGTGTTTCCTGGCTGAATGAGAAAATGAATATTTTTTCTTTTATCGCTATGTTGCTAATAAACGAATAGTTTATCTATTGATATTCATTGTGTTGCATTCGCCGTAAATAATATCACCGATTAAGGAATATTATATTGGTATTGGCAGGTAACCCTTATCGAGGAGATCATCCCCCCTCCGGCCTGTTCTTTTCCGCCTCCTTCATGGTGAGATAGTCGGACGGGGTCATACCGAACTGCCGCAGGAAATTCCTTCCGAAATTAGTCTGTGACGCATAGCCCACCATGGTAGACACTTCATAAATTTTATACGTGCCTTCCGCCAGCAGCTCGGCGGCCTTCTTCAGCCTTGTCACATTGATGAGGTCGTTAGGGGAAAGATCGGACAGGGATTTGATCTTACGGTACAGGGTAGGCTTGCTCATGTTCATCAGCCGGGCAAGCTTCTCCACATCGAGGTCGGGATCTTCCAGGTTCTTTACGATGCTGTCGTTGATATGCTCCAGGAAAAGCTCGTCGGCCTTGGAGTAGGCGATGCTTTTTATATGCACCAGGGGAGAACTGGCGAAATATTCCTTGATCTTGTTCCTGTTGGTTAGCAGGTTGGCTATCTGGACCTGGAGGTATTCCGGGGAGAAGGGTTTTTCTATATACGCGTCCGCGCCTAATTCGAGCCCTTCGATCTTCGACTGCAAGGTATTCTTGGCGGTCAGCAGGATGACGGGTATATGGCTGTATTCGAGATCTGTCTTGATGATCCTGCACAGCTCGAAGCCATCCATCACGGGCATCACCACATCGGAGATCAGGAGCTGAACGGCATGCTCCTTCAACAGCTCCAGCGCTTCCTGCCCGTTCAGCGCCTTTATCACAGTATATTTTTCATCGAGCTCGTGCTCGAGGAACTCAAGGATCTCCTCATTGTCATCGGCCAGTAAAAGAAGTGGCTTTATCATACTTCAACCTGGTTTAGTGGTATGGATACGAAAAATACGTTCATATCGTCTTCAGGCTCTTTCAGGATCAGGTTTCCTTTGTGCAGCTGGGTCAGCGACAGGGATAATGCAAGGCCGATCCCGGTGCCCTTTTGCTTTTCCGTTGCTTTCAGCCGGAAGAAAGGCTCGAAGATCTTTTCCTTCATTTCCATGGGTATCAGGTAGCCGTCATTCTTTACTTCAATGACGAACGATCTGTCGCCGGACCTCAGGGGAAATATATGCAATTCTACTTTGCTTTTGGCATATTTCACGGCATTGCTCAGCAGGTTGGTGAGGATCTTATTAAACGCGTCGGTGTCAATATAGGCGTAAATGTCTTTTGTGCCCGTGTACAGGCTGAAAGATAGCCCTTTTTGTTCGGCCAGGGGCCGGAAGCTGGCGAAGATCTCTTCCGCGATCCCGGAGATATTGGCTTCGGTGAAGCTGAGGCTAAATCCTTTTATCTCTGTCTGCCGGAAGTCGAGCAATTGATTGGTCAGGTCCACCAGCCGGCCCGTATTTCTTTCCATGATGCGCAGGCTGTCCTTGATCCCGGGGTCATCGCCGGCCTTCCTGATCACTTTTTCCAGGGGCCCTTTTATAAGGGTGAGGGGTGTCTTGATCTCATGGGCTACGTTGGTGAAGAATTGCATTTTGGCTTCGTAGAGTTCCTTCTCTTTGGCAATTTCCAGCTGTTCGATCCTCCTTCTCTCCTTGTCCTTCAGCTGCAGGCGGTAAGCGCGGGTGATATACCAGGTCAGCAGCAGGATGAGGGCCGTATAGCATATATAGGCCCACCGGCTTGTCCACCAGGGCGGGAGTATGTCGATGACGAGGCTGGTCTCCTCACTGCCGGCAGCCTTTACCCTGAAGGTATAGACACCGGGGGTGAGATTGGTGAAGTAGACCTTGCGGTTGGTCTTAAGATAGATCCAATCGGCGTCCAGCCCTTCCATCTTATAAGCGTATTCGGACATCTCGGGCGCGGTGTAGCTGAGCGAGGCGAAATCGATGCTGAAAGTGGACTGGCTATGGGTAAGGACTACTTTATCCGAGAAGGTGATGGATTGCTTGAGGGGCGAGCCCTGCCTGTCGATGACGAGCTCCTTATTGTTGACCTGGAAGCCTGTGATATAGATGGGGGAGGAAAAATCTTTTGTCAGTAATCTGCCCGGCTGGAAGGAGATCAGTCCTTTTACGCTGCCGAAATACATCTGGCCGTTCCGGTCCCGGAAGGCCGAGCTGAAGTTGAACTGGTCGTTCAGCAGGCCATTGGCTTTGGTATATACGGCGGCCACCTTTCCGGTGCTGATGATGAAACAGACGAGACCCTTGGTGGTGCTGATCCATAGCCGCCTGTTCCCGTCCTCGGCGATGCTGAGGATAAAATTGGAGGGGAGCCCGGCTGCGGTGGTATACCTCGTGAATGAATGGGGCCGGGGTTCATAGCGGCAGAGCCCGCCTTCTGTGGCGAACCACAGGTTGCCGTAGCTGTCCTCGAAGACCTTGTTCACCCGGTCGTGGCTGAGACTGTTCCGGAGCCCGGGCTGATAGCTGAAATTGCCGCCGGTGCGGGTCTTTGTGTCATAGTAATTGACGCCATTGCCATAGGTGGCGGCCCAGATGACGCCATTCTTATCCTTTACAATGCTGGTGTACCAATTATGCAAAGGCATGCCGGGAAGGAGGGAAAAATCATCGGTCTTACGGGAGTAGCGATAGGCGCCGATGGTGGTGCCCACCATTATCTCGTCATCTGCGGACTGGTACAGGCAATAGATGAAATTACTGCGCAGCATGTTGCTGTCATTGCCTTTGGCATATTTACGGATGACCTTGCCTGTCTTTATATTCATCACATCGAGACCATGCTCGAAGGTGCCGATCCATAGTTCGTCCCCGGTGGCCAGGAGGCCATGGATGTTGGAGTAGGAGATGCCGTCCTTTGTCCCGGTGGGCAGGTAGTTGGTGAACTGCCCGGTGGCGGTGTCCAGCTGGTTCAGGCCGGCGTCTTCGGTGCCGATCCATAGCCTGCCATACCTGTCTTCGATGATCTCCCTTACGACATTCCCGCTGATGGAGTTCCTGCCTTTTTCCGGAAAGTATTTCGAAAAGGTTACGGGCTGTTGCGGGAAGTAGTTGATGCCGCCGAAATAAGTGCCGGCCCAGATGCCGCCTTCTTTGTCCTTACAAAAGGAATAGACGGCATTGTCGGAGATGGAATAGGGGTTGGTGTATTCTTTATGGAGGTGGGTGCATTCCCTTGTATTGAGATCGTAGATATAGATGCCGGATTCGGTGGCGATCCAGCATTCGCTGGCGGAGGTCTGCAGGAAGTTCCTGGCGAAGATCTCCGTATGGTCGGGGTTGTACGTGAGGACGTCCTTATAATCCGCGCCGGCGGTGTTGAATATTTTTACGCCCTGGTTGGACGTGCCTACCAGTATGTTGCCGTCAGCGGTGGCATAGAGATTTTCGATCCAGTTGGAGACGGACCGGGGAGAATGGCTAAAGAGGTCGAAGCCGGTGAACCTGCCCGTGCGGGGATCATATTTTTCCAGCTGCCCTGAGGAAGTAGAGACCCATACAGAGCTGTCGGCAAGCGTGCAAATGGACGTGGCCTCGAAATAATTGCCCACGTTGAACTGTTCCAGCCGGCTTGTGACGATGTCGTATTTGAAGAGGTTGAAATTAGAGATGAACCAAAGGTTGCCCCTGGTATCCATCTTTATACTGGTGACCTGGGCGGTGAAAGGGGTGCGCAGGAGACTAAAGCTTTCATTGGATGCATCATATTTGTAGAGCCCTTTGTCGGTGCCAGCCCACAGGACATGGTTGTTGTCCATATAAAGGCAGCGGATAAAATTATTGCCGATGCTCGTTTTGTCCTCGGGGTCGTTCCTGAATACTTTGAAAGTGTAGCCGTCGAACCTGTTCAGTCCGTCCTTGGTGCCAAACCAGAGGAAGCCCTTGCTATCCTGCAGGCAGCTGAGCACGGCATTATTGGAGAGCCCGTCCTCTACCTGGTAGTGCCGGAAATAGTAGGACTGGCCGGTTGCCCCCGCGGACAGGAAGAGGAGGATGGCAAGTATAAAACCATTATGAATCAATCAGATAGAGTTGGTTTTGGACTATAAATATAGGTAAAGGGGAGTAAGATAGGACGTTCGGCCGTCAAAAATGAGAAGTTTTATCGAAATGTTGAGACGATCCGGCGAGCGGAAGAAAATTATTCTCGCCATCTTCACATGGTAAATTTAACGATTGCCAAAACGCCAGCTTATGATGCAGCTCTCCCGCACAAGCATTTACTACAACGATGTCTTTCCGGCATCGGTTCTTTCCCGTTTAGCGATCTTCTTCAGCAAAGTAACCAATAAGGGCATTTTTTTGCCCTGCCTGATAAACGTTAAAATGACACGTATTTAAACCCCAAATGATGCTATATGAAATACAACAAAAGAAAATCTTCCGGGCGATCGATTAGCTTCCTGATCATGATGATCATGCTGATGATGGCTCAATCCGCATTGGCCCAGCAGGCGGTGACACTATCCGGGGGAAAGGTTGCCGGCCAGGTAAAAGACTCGGCAGGCAATCCGGTGAAGGGGGCTACGATCAAAGTTAAGAACAAGAAGGTCTTTACCACCAGCGGTGAGGACGGCGGCTTCAGCATT
>Ga0163162_10000657_pt1 | contig 31982 bp, 27 predicted proteins | sample S55metaG_FD_115310 | JGI IMG/M metagenome (GOLD analysis project Ga0163162, IMG submission 115310) | Switchgrass rhizosphere microbial communities from Kellogg Biological Station, Michigan, USA - S5-5 metaG | ecosystem: Host-associated > Plants > Roots > Rhizosphere > Soil | place: USA... | reverse complement strand
CGGCAACGACATCGGCAAGGACCAGTTGCGAGCGATCGTCCAGCCGCGGCAGGTGGAAGCGCTGGCAGATCCCCAGCAGCTTCAGCAGGTCGTCTGGAACCTGGTCCAGAACGCATTACGCTACGGCAGGCTGCCGGGCGAACCGGCGCGGGTCGCCGTCGTCGCACGCATGGGGGGCGACAAGGGCCCGCCACTGATCGAAGTGCTCGACCGCGGCCCCGGCATCCCGCCGAAAGTCGCCGCACAGATTTTCGAGCCGTTCTTCACGACCCACGAATTCGGAACCGGCCTTGGGCTGTATCTCGCACGGCAGATGTGCGAGGCCAATCAGGCGACGCTGGAATACGTCCCGGTTGCGGGCGGAGGCAGTTGTTTTCGCGTCACTCTTCCTGCCCCTACGGCCTTGCCTTCGCGCTAATTGACTTTCTTTCACCCAGGATGCGAATTACCCTGTCACAATGCCGTCTATAGCTTCTTGCCCCACAGCCGAGAAGACCCCGGACTCGTCAAGGCGTCGAACTCAATGAGCCTGCCCAGCGCCCTGATCGTCGACGACGAACGCGATATTCGTGAACTCCTCACCATCGCGCTTGGCCGCATGGGACTGGCCGTAGACACGTCGAGCGATGTCGCCGAAGCAAAGCAGCGGCTGGCCGAAACACGCTATGCGTTGTGTTTCACCGACATGCGGCTGCCTGACGGCAGCGGCCAGGAAATCGTCGAACTGATTGCAGCCAAATACCCCGAAACACCTGTCGCGATGATCACTGCATACGGCAATGTCGACGCAGCGGTCAATGCACTGAAGGCAGGTGCCTTCGATTTTGTCTCCAAACCCATCGACATTGGCATGTTGCGCCGTCTGGTGCAAACAGCATTGCGCCTGGCCGAGGAGAAAAAAGCCGGCCCGCCAGGTGCTACTGCTTCGCGCATGCTCGGCGAATCTCCGGCTATCAAGGAACTGCGCGCGACGATATCCAAACTGGCGCGAAGCCAGGCGCCGGTCTATATCAGCGGGGAATCGGGCGTTGGCAAGGAACTTGTCGCCCGCCTGATCCACGAGCAGGGCCCACGCTCGAGCGGACCGTTCGTACCCGTGAATTGTGGAGCGATTCCGAGCGAATTGATGGAGTCGGAGTTCTTCGGCCACAAGAAGGGCAGCTTCACCGGTGCGCAGGCAGACAAGGATGGCTTGTTCCAGGCAGCCAGTGGCGGCACGTTGTTTCTCGATGAGGTTGCGGAGTTGCCGCTGCACATGCAGGTGAAATTGCTGCGCGTCATCCAGGAAAAAGCCGTACGCCCCATCGGCGGCCGCGCGGAAGTGCCGGTGGATGTGCGTATCCTGTCCGCGACCCACAAGAATCTGGCCTACCTTGTCGAGGCAAACCACTTCCGGCAGGACCTTTACTACCGCATCAACGTGATCGAGCTGCGCGTGCCGCCGCTGCGCGAACGCAAGGATGATATTCCGACGTTGGCCGGTCGCGTACTCGATCGGCTGGGCGGAGGAAGCGGAACGCCGGCAAGGCTGACGCCGGAAGCGCTTGGCGCATTGCTATCCTATTCGTTCCCGGGCAACGTACGTGAGCTGGAAAACGTTCTTGAAGGTGCCGTGGCGCTTTGCGAGGACAATACCATCAAGCCGCAGGACCTCCGTCTGGCGCCGCGACCCGCAGCGAGCGAGCGTCCGGCCGATGTCGTCGATGATGATGCCGATGCCGACGGCTCCGCCGAGGGCGGCCTCGATAGCTACATCAGCAATCTCGAGCGCGAAGCAATCATGAAAGCGCTTCAGGAAAGCCGCTACAACAAAACCGCCGCAGCAAAGAAACTCGGAATCACATTTCGGGCAATGCGCTACAAGCTGAAGAAGCTGGGGATCGATTAAACTGCGGTTCCCATCCCCGGCAGAGTTTTTCGGTCCATGACACGCTGGAAAGCTGCTTCAATACACTCCGGCATCAGCGTCCTGATCGGTGTGGTAACCGGCACGCTGATGCTGGGCGTATGGTATCCGCCGCCCTACTTCCACGCCGGTGGCGCCGATGAACTCGTTTTGTTGCTGGTCGGCGTTGATCTGGCCGTCGGCCCCCTGCTGACGTTGATTGTATTTCGCACGGGGAAGCCCGGTCTCAAGTTCGACCTGTTCACCATAGGAATCTTGCAGAGCGTTGCGCTTGTATATGGAATGAACGTCGTACTCCAGGCAAGGCCGGTATTTCTCGTTGCGGCGCTTGACCGGTTGGTACTTGTCGCCGCGGATGAAGTCACCGATTCCGACCTGGCCGACGGCAAGGAGCCCCAGTTTCGCTCTCGCTCCTGGACGGGCCCACGACTGGTCGCCGCCAGGATGCCCACCGATCCGACCGAACGCACCGATCTGGTCTTTTCCGGACTCACCGGGCGCGACCTGCAAAACCTGCCAAAGTACTACTGCGATTTTTCGGAGGGCGGGACTTCGTTGCTGCCGAAGGCAAAAACGCTCGATACGCTGTTCGAGAAGCATCCCGAGGCTCGAGCCGATGTGGAGCGCTGGCTTTCTGATTCAGGGCGAACCAGCGAATCGGTAGTATGGGTTCCCCTGCAAGCCTCCAAGGCAGATCTCGTGATGCTTCTCGACAAGCAATCGGCGCGACCGCAGAAGGCGCTGGCAATCGATCCATGGTAGAGCAGGTGCAACGATCGGTCGCACTTCGATCTCCATGAGTGACGCGCCATGTCGTTTTGCGACCAAAAATGTCAGGAAATCAGCATCCAAGGCGGAAAACCCGCCAGCTTTTGTGATGCAGGTGAAAACGGCCGTCTGACTTTGCGAATGCCATCATGTTTCGGCCGAGTGGCACGAAGTATGCTGCTATCGTCACGGGATGTCCGTGAACTTCCGGTGAGAGCCAGGGAGCGTGAGGCTAAAGCCAGATGAAAATGGGATCCAGGGCAAATACTTCGAAGTAGTCCAATCTAGAGGGAAATACCATGAAGATGATTCAGAAGGGTTTCACGCTTATCGAACTGATGATCGTCATCGCGATCATCGCCATCCTGGCCGCCATCGCTCTGCCGGCTTACCAGGATTATCTGATCCGCTCACAGGTTTCCGAAGCGGCCGTGCTTCTGGACGGCACGAAGACCTCGGTCACCGAGTTCTACGAGAACAAAGGCTATTTCCCGACGACCAACACATCGGCAGGCTTGGCCGACTCAACCAGTATCCAGGGCACTTACGTTTCCAGCGTAGAAGTCACGGCTACTTCAGGTGTCTCGCAAGCCACGATGGGCAACAAGGCCAATGCGGCGGTCTCGGGTGGCCAGATCCAACTGTCGGCAATCACGGCCGCAGGCGCGGGCTCGGTGCAGTTCAAGTGCAAGCCGGGTACGCAAGCAATTGCGAATCGCTACCTGCCGACGTCCTGCCGTTCCTGAGTTTGCAAGATTTCAGAAAAAGGGCCGCTTGCGGCCCTTTTTTTTCTTTCCTTCCGGCACGGCTCTGATTTTTCCGTATGGCTCGCGCGGATTGACAGCATGCGCGAACCTGCCCTTCGAGGTCCCTCGCATACTCACGCCGGTCTTCCCGCGTTTGCCAGTGCGATCCTCGCCGCCGTACTTGCAGTGGCCTGGAGCGTCTACTCGCCTGGCCTGACAGGTGGGTTCGTCTTCGATGATTTCGGCAATCTCCCGTCGTTGGGCGACTTCGGCCGGGTCGATAACTGGAAAACGTTCGCTTACTACATCACGTCAGGGACTGCCGACCCGATTGGACGGCCCCTTGCCCTGTTGAGTTTCCTGATCGATGGCAACGACTGGCCTGCAGATCCGTATCCGTTCAAGCGCACGAATATACTTTTGCATCTGTTGAACGGTGCGCTGCTGTGCTGGCTGCTGTTGCAGCTCGGGCGCTTTGCTGAAAAGCCGGGCCCGCGCGTCGAACTTGCGGCGGTGGTCGGAGCGGGTTTATGGCTGCTGCATCCCTTATGGGCGTCGACGACGCTCTATGTCGTGCAACGCGAGGCAATGCTGCCGGCGCTTTTTGTCCTGTTGGGCCTGTTGGCTTACCTGCATGGGCGCCGCAGGATCGCTGCACATCCGGTGGCCGGCACGCTTTGGATTGCCGGTGCGGTTGGCCTGTGTACGCTCCTGGGAGTGTTGTCGAAAGCGAACGGAATTCTTCTACCGTTGTTTGTCCTGGTCGTCGAGTGGATTTTCATCCGCTCGCAACCCCGATTCTCCAGCCCGCCGCGCAGTCTCTCGCGCTGCCTGGCCGTCGTCGTCTACCCCGTCGCATTCGCGACGCTCGGTTATGTCATGTACGCGGGCTTGCAAGGAATATTCTCCGGGACTCAATCAGTCCGGCCGTGGACGCTTGGCCAGCGCTTGCTGACGGAACCACGTGTCTTGGTCGACTATCTGGAACTGCTGATCGCGCCACGTCCGTATTCACGCGGCGTATTCAATGACAGCTACGTCGCTTCGACGAGTCTTCTCCACCCCTGGACCACGCTGCCATCCCTGCTGGCAGTGATCGCGCTGCCAGCAGTGGCAATCCGGTATCGCAAGCGCCATCCAGCGTTCGCGCTGGCCGTGGTTTTTTTCTTTGCCGGCCACGTCCTGGAGTCCACCACCATCCCGCTCGAGTTGTACTTCGAGCATCGCAACTACCTGCCGGCGATGCTGCTGTTCTGGCCGTTCGCGCTATGGTTGACACGAGACGGCGCGTTGGGCCGGATGAAGCCTTTGCTGGGCCTCGGCGTGGTGGTTCTGCTTTCTGCAGAAACCTACTTCTCGGCGAAGCTGTGGGGCGAACCGGACGTCCAGGCGCTCGTCTGGGCGAGGCAGAATCCGGAATCGCCGCGCGCCCAATCCCAGGCAGCCAGCGCCGAACGGTCGGCCGGCCGCTACTCCCAGGCAGAAGCCCGGTTGCGCAAGGCGATATCGACTCAGCCCGATGAAACCCAGCTGGCCATCAACCTGCTCGGCGTGCGCTGTGAACGTGGTTCGATTGCAGACTCAGACATCGCAGCCGCCCAGCATGCCTTGCGCGAAGGCAACAATCGTGGCCTACTTTTGTTCGACTGGATGTCGAAAGCGATCGGGCTGGCCCATGACCGATCCTGCAGCGGTTTGACCACCCGCACACTGGCAGAATTGATCGGCGCTGCGAAGCAGAATTCAAACGCCATGGAATCGGCAAAATACCGGCGGGCGCTGCTCAATCTTGAAGGCAATCTCGCCCTGGCCGACGGCGACAAAGCCGGGGCAGAGGCGAAATTTCTCGAGGCGCTCGCCACCGACTGTAGTCCCGACGCTGCATTGAGTCAGGCTGCGACCCTCGGAACCGCCAATATGCCGGAAGCCGGCCTGCGACAGCTCGAGTATTACAAAGCAAACGCCGCACAGGGCGATACTCAGACAATAGTCAACATGGAAGGGCTCCATCACTGGCTCCTTCAAACCTCGGGCTATTGGGATCACGAAATCGAGCACATGCGGACGTTGCTGACTGAAGATATCGCCAGACGGGACTCCGCTTCCCTGTCCGCGCCTGAGGAGAAAAAGTGAACGGCCGGTCGGATCTGATTCCCTGGCTCGCGTTCGCGGGGTTCGCCTTCCTCACGGCGGCGGTCTACTGGCCGGCGCTCGGTGGCGGTTTCCTGTTCGACGATCGTTATTATTACACCGACAGCCCTGACATCCACGTAACGACGCTGCATCTTGGTGACTGGATCAGGGCCGCCCTGTCGCAAACGGGCAGCAACCAGTTTCGTTCGCTGAGCATGCTGACCTTCGCGGCCAACTACTACTTTACCGGCCTCGACCCGTTCTGGCCGAAACTCACAAACGTCGTCATCCATCTGCTGAACGGCTTGCTGCTCTTCCTCCTGCTGCGCGAGTTGTTCCAACTATGGCGCTGCGTTGGTCGTCCGACGGGCATCTCCGGGGGCGTCGATAACGGACGACTCAACCTCACGGCCGCAACCATCGCTGGAGCGTGGCTGCTGCTGCCAATCAATTTGACTGGCGTCGCATATGTCTCCCAACGCCTTGAATCCCTAGCCACCGTCTTCGTGTTCCTGGGGCTTCTCTGGTACTTCGCAGCGCGCCGGCGTCACTATTCCGGCGGGGCCGGCGCGATGATTCCTCTCAGCCTGATCTTGTGCACGGCGCTTGGGTACACCGCGAAGGAATCGGCGGTGGTGCTTCCGCTCTATGTCGCATGCGCGGAATTCGCAATCACGCGCTTTCGCAATGCCGATGGGAAGGTGAGCCGTCCGGTTCTGTGGACCCTCGGCGTGGTCCTCCTGCTGCCGCTGCTGCTGGGCCTCGCATGGATCGCCACATGGGTGTTTGACCCCATCACCCACTTCCGCAGTTTCTCCACAGGCGAACGTCTGCTCACCGAATGCCGCGTGCTGGTCGCGTACATCGACTGGACGCTGCTCCCTTCGCTTAATTCGCTGACCTTCTATCACGACGACTTTGCCGTTTCGCACGGTTTGCTCGATCCTCCAACCACGGCACTGTCCATCCTTGCGCTGGGATCACTGGTTGGTGTGGCGATCTGGCAGCGATCGGCGCGTCCGCTGTTCTGCCTCGGCATCCTCTGGTTCTTCGCGGGACATGTGCTTACAGCTACCGTCATCCCGCTTGAACTCGTGTTCGAGCATCGCAACTACTTCCCTTCGGTGGGGTTGTTACTCGCGGCCACGTCGCTGTGTCATCTCGAGCCTATTGCGCGCATTCGCGGTATCGCGATCATCGCTGCCGCAATTCTCTCCTTCTACGCGTTTACGACATTCCTGCGCTCCGAGGAGTGGTCGCATCCGCTGCGGCTGGCCCTTTCGGAAGCATCGAAGCGTCCGAATTCGCCGCGCGCGCAATACGAACTCGCTCGCACCCTGATCATGGCGGCCGGCAATGACATGGATTCACCATTGATCGATCGCTCTCTCGAGATACTGAAGCGAGATGCGTTTCGACCCGAAACCGGCATCGCGCCACTGCAGGCGCTGATCTATGTCAGTGCGCGTGCGCACCGCGAGATCGACCCGCTCTGGTGGCAGGGCATCATCGACAAGATCAACGGACGTGCCCTCTCACTGACCGACGTTGAAGCCATCGTGTTCCTGTTTCGTTGTCAGATGCGCGGTGATTGCCCGCGACAACGAGAGGAACTTCTGGATGTATTCACATCAGCCTTGGTGAAGACGCACGGAAACATATTCCTTACCTCGGCATACGCTGATTTCGCCATCTCTGAACTCGGCGACGCAGAGCTCGCGATCCGGATGGCGCGCGACGCCATCGCTGCAAGACCGCAGGTGCCTCTCTACCGCGCCAACTTGGCGCGCATATTGATCGCCGCAGGGCGCCTTGATGCGGCCAATGCCGCCATCGAAGACCTGGCCGGCATGGATCGAGCAGGGTCGCTCGACGCGACCGTTGCCCAATTGCGGCAAAAACTGGCGGCAGCGCGGGCAGCCGTCAGCCGGGACCTGCAACCCCTACCGTCGAACAGGTAGACTGGCTCAATCATGCCGGCCCGTCCCTGTAATCATTCACGATGAAGCTCATCATTCAGGTTCCATGCTTCAACGAAGCCGAAGTCCTGCCGGTCACGCTGGCTGCACTGCCGCGATCCGTTGCTGGCTGTGACATCGTGGAGTGGCTGGTGGTCGATGACGGATCCAGTGACGACACTGCGGCTGTCGCCCGGCGGTTCGGAGCGGATCACGTCGTCCGTCACCCGAACAATCGTGGACTGGCGGCTGCCTTCATGACAGGCCTGGATGCAGCACTGGCGCGCGGAGCCGATGTCATCGTCAACACCGACGCGGACAACCAGTATGAAGCCGGCGACATCGAGACGCTGATACGGCCGATTGTGGAAGGACAAGCAGAATTCGTGATCGGCGCCCGCCCCATCGAGTCGACGAGGCATTTTTCATGGCTTAAACGACGTCTGCAAGTATTAGGGAGCGCCGTGGTCCGGCTGGCCTCGCGTACTGAAGTGGCGGACGCCCCCAGCGGGTTTCGAGCCATGACTCGGGACGTCGCGCTGCGCCTCAACGTGTTCAACGCCTATACCTACACGCTGGAAACGATCATCCAGGCCGGCCGCAGCAACATTCGCGTGGTTTCCGTTCCGATCCGCACCAATCCGGATTTGCGGCCCTCCCGGCTGGTGAAGGGGATCGGCGACTACGTCCTGCGCTCGCTCGGAACGATAGTGAGAATTTTTGCGACGTACAGACCAATGCTGTTCTTCTGGATGTTGGGCGGCCTCTTTTCGCTAACGGGATTCGTGGCCGGCGTTCGCTACCTGATCTTTGCGGCAACAGGCCACGGTGCCGGCCATATCCAGTCTGTGATGCTATCCGCCCTTTGCGTCACCTTGGGATTCCTCCTTTTCATGCTGGGCTTTTTGGCAGACCTCATGGCGACCAATCGGCGCCTGCTGGAGCGGATCGAATGGCGCGTGCGCCGGCTCGAATCCGCGTCGCCGGCCAAAGAGCAACAGACCGGTACCCTTGATTGAGTCCGAGGCACAAATGAAAGCGGTAATCCTTGCCGGAGGCTTCGGAACGCGAATCAGTGAAGAGACGGCGGTCCGGCCCAAGCCAATGATCGATATCGGCGGCAAGCCGATCTTGTGGCACATATTGAAACTTTACTCCCACCACGGAATCAACGACTTCGTCGTCTGCCTGGGGTATCGGGGTTACCTGATCAAGGAATACTTCGCCAACTATTTCCTGCATATGTCGGACGTCACAATAGACCTCAGTAGCAATAGCCTGGAGGTCCACCACAAGCATGCCGAGCCGTGGCGCGTCACGCTGGTTGATACTGGCGAGGCAACCCAGACTGGTGGAAGGCTCAAGCGCGTCGCAGACTACCTCGATGATGAAGCATTCTGCTTCACCTACGGTGACGGTCTTGCTGACGTAGACGTCACGCGAACAATAGCGTTCCATCGTGCGAGGAAAAGACTTGCTACCGTCTGTGCTGTCCAGCCGCCCGGTCGCTTTGGCGCACTCGATATCGAAGGCAGCCGCATAACCCGTTTCCAGGAAAAGCCATCGGGAGACGGCACCTGGATCAACGGCGGTTTCTTCGTGTTGCAACCACAGGTGCTGGACTTCATCGATGGCGATACCAGCATCTGGGAGCGCGGGCCGATGGAGACGCTGGCGCAACGCGGCGAGCTTTCTGCCTATACTCACACGGGCTTCTGGCAGCCGATGGATACGCTGCGCGACAAGATAAAGCTCGAAGAGCTTTGGCAAAGCGGCAACGCTCCATGGAAAGTCTGGTCTTGAACGGCTTGTTCGGCGGCGCCTACACGGGCCGGAGAGTGTTGGTCACCGGGCATACTGGCTTCAAAGGGTCCTGGTTGTGCCTCTGGCTCAAAGCGCTCGGCGCACGCGTCACCGGATTGGCACTGGCCCCGAGTACCGAGCCTTCTCATTGGTCGCTCCTCGGACTGGACCAAGTCGAGGATTTGCGCGTGGACCTGCGCGATGCCATTGAAGTGCGCCGGAGTCTGGAGAAAGCGCAGCCGGAAATCGTGTTCCATCTGGCTGCACAACCGCTCGTTCGACGCAGCTACAACGAACCTGAGCTCACGTTCGCAACCAATGTCATGGGCTTGGTGAACCTGCTGCAGGCCGTGCGCGGGTGTCCGTCGGTGCGCGCGCTGGTCAACGTCACTACCGACAAGGTCTACCTCGACGCCGTCACCAGCAACGGTTATCTCGAAGACCACCCGCTGGGGGGACATGACCCATACAGCACGTCCAAAGCGTGCGCCGAACTGGTTTCAGCCTGCTACCGCAAGAGTTACTTTGCCGGTATCGACGGCACCGGCATCCGCTCGGCTACCGCGCGTGCCGGTAACGTCGTGGGCGGCGGCGATTGGTCGGAGGACCGCCTGGTGCCGGATGTTGTGCGCGCCGCTTCGACCGACGGCGTGCTGAACGTTCGCAACCCTGATTCGGTTCGCCCATGGCAGCACGTGCTTGAATCGCTCTCGGGTTACTTGCGTCTCGGCCAAGGATTACTCGCCGGCGAAGCCGTCGAGGGCGCGTGGAACTTCGGGCCATCATCCGACGCCACTCTGCCCGTACGCGCGCTGGTTGAGCGGATGCAGTCGGACTGGCCCGGACTGCGTAGCGAAACGCTGCCCGGACCCCATCCTCACGAAGCGGACATCTTGCGCCTTGACTGCTCCAAAGCAGAACGCGTGCTCGGCTGGCGACCAGTGTGGAACGTCCACACGACGCTGCAAAGGACGAGCCAGTGGTATCAGGCGTTCTACGAAAATGGGCGCTTACTCAGCTCCGCCGACTTGAACGACTATGTGCGTGCCGCCCGTGACGTCGGACTAGGCTGGGCCGCATGAGGGTCCACCCTACACCCCTGGATGGTTTGATGGTGCTCGAAACTGCACCGGTGAGGGATAAGCGCGGCCGTTTCGTCAGAGTGTTCTGTGAACAGGAGTGCGCGGAACTGCGCCCCGGCCTGCACTGGCCACAGATCAACCTCTCCCGGACTACAGGCAGAGGCAGCTTGCGCGGTATGCACTTCCAATACCCGCCTGCCGCTGAAGCGAAACTGATCCGATGCCTGCGCGGTCGTGTCTTCGATGTCGCCGTGGATGTGCGCGCGGGCTCGCCGACCTTTCTGCGTTGGCATGGGGTGGAACTCGATGAGGAACGGCCGCAGCAGATCTTCATCCCGGAAGGTTTCGCTCACGGCTTCCAGACACTCACCGAGGAAGTGGAACTTCTATACCTGCACACTGCATCCTGGAGTCGCGAACACGAGGGTCGCCTGCGCTACGATGACCCTGCTCTCGCCATTGGCTGGCCTCTGCCAGTGACGCAGGTGTCGGACAAGGACCGCGCGGCGCCGTTGCTCGATCACGAGTTCACGGGAGTCCGCCTGTGAAGTGCCGCTTTTGCGCCGCACCTTTGACCGAAGTCTTTCTGGATCTCGGCAGCGCGCCGCCATCGAACGCATTTCTGTCGTTGGACGCGCTGAGCGAACCGGAAATCCACTACCCGCTGAAATTGTACACTTGCTCGAGCTGCTTCCTGGTACAAGTCGACGAAGTGCGATCGCACTCAAAGCTGTTCGCGCCTGACTATGTGTATTTCTCGTCATTCTCGCATTCGTGGCTTGCCCATGCCGAACGCTTTGTCGATCAGGCCATTCCCAGACTAGGCCTCGACCGCGAAAATCTGGTGATGGAGATCGCATCCAACGACGGCTACCTGCTCCAATACGTGGCCGCCCGCGGCATCCCCTGCGTCGGCATCGAGCCCACCGCAGGTACCGCCAACGCGGCCCGCGAAAAGGGCATCGAGACGATCGAGCGATTTTTCGGTCGCGCGTTTGCGAGCGAATTCGTGCGCGACCGCCGGGGCGCCGACCTGATCGTCGCGAACAATGTGCTCGCGCATGTGCCTGACCTCAACGACTTCGTCGCCGGTCTTGCGCTTGCACTGGCACCTGGGGGCACGATTACTGTCGAGTTCCCGCATTTGCTGGAGTTGGTCGCGCAGCGGCAGTTCGATACGGTCTACCACGAGCATTTTTCCTACTTCTCGCTGCGCACCGTACGCAAAGTGTTCGCAGCGCACGGGCTGCGCGTATGGGATGTGGAACGACTGACGACGCATGGCGGATCGCTGCGCCTTTGGGCCGCGCACGAAGACAGCAGGCGTGAGGAAACTCCTGCGATCGCTACGTTGCTCGCATCCGAAACAGAAGCGGGCATGGGTGGCCTTGCATATTACAGAGGCTTCCAGGCGCAGGCCGATGCCGTCAAGAACGGTCTCCTGGAATTCCTGTTGGCACAACAGACGGGTGGTCGCAAGGTCGCTGCTTACGGTGCAGCCGCCAAGGGCAATACCCTGTTGAACTATGCAGGCGTGAGACCGGACCTGTTACCTTATGTGGTCGATGCGTCGCCGCACAAACAGGGGAAATACCTTCCAGGCGTAAGGATTCCTGTCGTTACGGAGGCCAGGTTGCGTGAACATCAGCCAGCCTTCGTGATAATCCTGCCGTGGAACCTGAAGCAGGAGATCATCCAACAGCTCGCTTACATCCGAGACTGGGGCGGCAAATTTGTCACGACAGTACCGCGCGTGGAAATTCTGTGAACGACACTACACTCAGCCGCATCTACTACACCAAGCCTTCGATCACGGAGCGCGAGATCGCGTACGTCACGGACGCCGCGACCCACGGCTGGGGCGAACGCTGCTACGAGTACATCAACCGTCTTGAACAGGCGCTGGGCGCACACCTCGGCGTCAAGCATGTGGTCGCTACCTCCAGTTGCACCGGCGCTTTGCATATGGGGCTGGCCGCGCTGGGAATCGGCATCGGAGACGAGGTGATCCTTGCCGACATCAACTGGATCGCATCGGCGGCGCCGATCACCTACCTCGGAGCCAAACCCGTTTTCGTCGACATCCTCCCCGACACCTGGTGCCTTGACCCGGCCGCGGTCGAAGCGGCGATCACGCCGCGCACCAAGGCCATTCTGGCGGTTCACCTTTACGGTAACCTGTGCGACATGGATGCCCTGCTAGCCATTGGCGTCCGACAGGGCATCCCGGTCGTCGAGGATGCTGCCGAGGCTATCGGTTCGGTCTGGCACGGCCGGCGCGCTGGCACGATGGGGGCGTTCGGCACCTTCTCATTCCACGGTACAAAGACGATCACTACCGGAGAGGGCGGCGCATTCGTCACGAACGACAGCACATTGTACGAGCGCGTGCTCACGCTCTCCAACCACGGGCGCAAGCGTGGCGAGGCCCGCCAGTTCTGGCCGGAAAGGATCGGCTACAAATACAAGATGTCCAATCTTCAGGCAGCGATTGGCTTGGCTCAGATCGAGCGCGTCGACGAGCTTATTGCAGGAAAACGTCGCGTGTTTCAGCACTATGCGCAGGCGTTCCGAGAGATCCCCGTCGCCATGAATCCGGAGCCGCCCGGTACTACTAACGGCTACTGGATGCCAACCATCGTCGTCGATAGCAGCAAGGACTTCGATAGGCAGCGATTGCTCAGTGCGTTTCAACGGCGGAATATCGATGGCAGAGTCTTTTTCTGGCCGCTATCGTCACTACCCATGTTTGAAAAGGTTGCAAGCAATAAGAGCGCGTACGGGCTTTTTGAGCGAGCGGTTAACTTACCTACGTATCATGAAATCACTGATAGCGACCTGCTTCGGGTTGTTGAAATAGTTGTTGACAACTTGGCGATACCCGGATGAAAGACTTGGTTTTTTGGGGCGCGACTGGCCAGGCTCGGGTATTACGGGAGGCCTTGGGGCCGTTGGATTACACATTACTCGCAATATTCGACAACCGACGCTTACTCTCCCCGTTTGACGACGTTCCAATTCACCTCGGCAAAGAGGGCTTCGAAGCTTGGATTGCCAAAAGGCACGATCCGAGTGAACTTCACGGTTGTGTGGCCATTGGCGGTGCCCAAGGAGCGGATCGTCTCGACATACAACTTTGGCTAAGCGCACGGGGCGTGGTGCCATTAACCGTCGTGCACCCTCGAGCCTTCGTCGCGTCTAATGCATCTATCGGCCATGGTTCCCAGATACTCGCGATGGCGGCGGTATGCGCGAACGCGAAACTCGGACGTTCCGTCATAGTGAATACCTCCGCGAGTATTGATCATGACTGCGTCGTTGGCGATGGCGTCCACGTGGGCCCGGGTGCCCATGTGACAGGTGAAGTGGAAATTGGAGAGTATGCGTTCATCGGCGCCGGTGCCGTGGTATTGCCTGGAGTCCGCATAGGCTCCGGAGCCGTTGTGGGCGCGGGTGCCACCGTCACTCGTAATGTTCGCCCGGGGCAGAAGGTCGTCGGTACGCCGGCGAACATGCTTAGACATTCTCGGACGAGCGAATCCTGACCAATCGGCGCGAAGAGAGCAAGATAAAATGGATCCAGCAAAACAATTTGCCGAAGAGCGCATTGCCAACATTGATGGCCTGGGCAAGGATCACACACTGAAGGAGTTGTCAGCGGCCTGGCTTCAGCGTTCCCTGCGACATCGATATTCGTACAATTTCACTGCGCTTGACCGGCCAATCATTCAATACCCACAGGACATGGTAGCGCTGCAGGAGATCGTCTGGGGAGTGCGCCCAGACCTCATCGTGGAGACCGGCATCGCTCATGGCGGCTCGTTGATCCTGAGCGCGTCAATGCTCGCATTGCTCGACTACTGCGATGCCGCGCGATCCGGGCAGTCGCTTGACCCGCGCACCTGCCGCCGCCGCGTACTTGGAGTTGACATAGACATCCGAGCACACAATCGCGCTGCCATCGAAGCTCATCCGATGGCGCATCGAATCGAGATGATCGAGGGCTCATCGGTTGCGCCTGATGTTGTGGCGAGGGTCCATGCAGTAGCAAAGTGCCATGAGCGGGTGCTTGTCATTCTCGATTCCAACCACACCCACGAGCATGTACTCGCTGAACTCGAAGCCTACGCACCTCTGACAACGCCCGGCAGTTACTGCATCGTATTCGATACTGTCGTCGAAGACCTGCCAGACTCAGCGTTTCCAGACCGCCCCTGGGGCAAAGGCAACAATCCGAAAACCGCTGTGTGGGAGTATTTGCGTCGCCTCAACCATCAAGGATGTATGGCTGCTGACGGTGCACCACTCAAACTGGAAGTCGACACCGCGATAGACAACAAACTCCTGATCAGTGTAGCCCCTAGCGGATACCTGAAAAGACCCTGACAACGCCGCGACCATCACTCATCATCGCAAGCGCAGTATTCTTCGTCGCGGCTAACCTAGGAAGAGCAATGAATATCTACGTAAATCAAATTCAGAAGAAACCCGATTTCAGGAGTGCCTTGTACGCGGGCGACATTTTTTTGAATACTGATTTGCAAGCAGCCAAGGACATGTGCGCTTTCGCCCGAGAATGTATCAGTGCAGCCTTTGGCGGAGAGACAAATCATCAATCACTGCATACGACGATGCCGGTGGCAGATTTTGTCGAAAGGGTCGCGAAATTGAAGGGCGAATTTACTAACAGTCGTCATTCCAAAGAGCTCATCAGAAATTTCATCCTTGATATTGGAGAAAAACCGGAGCTATACATCCTCGATGTTCCTAGAATCAGAGTCGTGCCGCATTACAACTACCTACATGCGGGCGTCAGCTATGCATACAAACCACACCGGGACACGTGGTACGGTGGCGTTGCGTGTCAAATCAACACATGGATGCCAGTTCACACAATAGCGCCGGATCAGACGATGATGATCAATCCTGGATACTTCTCAGTGCCCGTAAAGAATACATCGAGGGATTGGAGTTTGTCTGATTGGATGACTGTACAAAGACCCTTGGCACAGACAAATATCACCGAAGAAACGCGCCCTCACCCGGTTCCCCTGGAAGAGATTGCATCGGCCTCCGAAATTAGAGTGGCGGCGAATAGCGGCGAGATACTGATTTTTTCAGGTTCGCATTTGCACGGGACGGTACCAAATTACACGAACCAGACAAGATTTAGCGTCGACTTTAGGTTGATGCATCTGGATGACCTAAGATTCAAGCGCGGCGCAGTCAACGTCGATAGCGCTGCCAAGGATGTTGAGTCTGGATACAAAGACTATTTCCACGCAAGTGACTTTTCGAGCTTCCAGGGGATAGATAAATGACCAAGCGTCGACTTACCGCCGCCGAGAGCGAATACAACGCATCGCGTGCAACGCTGTTGAAGAGGGTTGACGCCGCTTACGTTGCGGACGCACCTTTTCTATTTGCCAGTCGCATTACAGTTACGGCCGCGCTGTCTCGGATCGAGTTGTTTAGAATGGTGCAGGACATTCCTGGTGCTATCATTGAATGCGGAGTGTACAAGGGCAATTCGCTCATGTTGTATATGCAGCTTTCGATGATACTTGAGCCGTATGCAATAAATCGCTCCATCGTCGGCTTTGACACATTTTCCGGTTTTGCAAATATTGATAGGAATAAAGATCCCGCGGATATCAACGAAGCAATGTTCTCAGACACGGATGCCTCTCTTATAGAAGAGATGATAGCGGCCAATGATCTAGTGCGACCAGTTAATCGAATCCCCCGCTGCGAAATCGTCAAAGGCGATATAGTGGAAACAGCGCCGCTTTTTGTGAAGGACCGACCCGATCTAGTCGTTGCGATGCTAATTCTCGACACCGACCTGTATGCGCCGACGAAGGCCGCGTTGCAGGCATTTGTACCCTACATGCCCAAGGGTGCCATTGTGGTTCTCGACGAAGTCGCTTATCGTAATTTCCCTGGTGAAACGAGCGCACTGCGAGAGCATTTCAATATGAACGACATCGAGCTCAAGCGTCTTCCGTTCGATTCGGCGGTAGGATATTTTCGTATCTAGAAATTACCCATTGTGACGCACGATGGATGGCGCCTCTCGGCTTGGAATATTTCGCGCATTTGCGTTCTGGGCAGATTGGCTTGCAGTGTGGTTCCTTCAAAATTGGGCCGAGCTTGTCTACTGCGTTAAGTAGGGGATCGAAGCGGTCACGTGGTCACTCACGTGAGTAGCCTGCGCAAGAATATCGTCGCAAACTATGCGGGCCAGGCGTGGATGGCGCTGATGGCGGTCGCATTTGTACCACTCTATATTCGTATCCTCGGCGTGGAGGCCTTCGGCCTCGTGGGCTTTATGCTGAGCCTACAGGCGCTGTCCCAGTTGCTCGATTTTGGCATGGGCGGCGTTTTAAATCGTGAGCTCGCGCAGCGGGCTCACGACGCGCAGGCTAGCACCAGTGCGCGCGACCTTGTCCGCACGTTCGAGTTGCTGGTTTGGCCGTTGTCGCTGCTGATCGGTCTCGTCATCTGGTTCTCCGGTCCGCTCATCGCAAACTCGTGGCTGCATGCACAGCACTTGAGTCGCGCGGATACTGGTGCCGCGGTTTCCATCATGGGTCTGGCCGTAGCTTCACTTTGGCCTACGAGCTTTTATTCCAGCGGAATTTCGGGACTGGAGCAGCAAACGCGGCTTAATTTCATTAATGTAGTTTTCGCGACCCTACGGGGGGTTGGCGTATTGCCAGTGCTCTACCGCATATCTCCAACGATCAGCGCTTTCCTGTGGTGGTACGCACTGGTCGGGATTTGCCAATCTCTGACGTCCGCTGTCGTACTGTGGAAAGCGCTCCCCAACGGGAAGCGCTCGCCTTCGTTCAATGCCAGGGAGCTGAGCAACGCCAAGCGCTTCGCCGGCGGACTGTTCGCAATCACGGCACTCTCGCTTGGACTGACTCAACTAGACCGTCTATCCCTATCCGCCATGCGTCCGCTGGAGGAGTTGGGATACTACGGCCTCGCGATGAGCGTTGCCGCTGGCCTTGGACGCATGGTGCTGCCGATGTTCAACGCGCTTTATCCGCGCTTTAGCCGGCTCGTGGTCACCAACGACACTGAAGCTCTCCGCCACCTATACCACCTGAGCACTCAGTGCGTTGCCGTCATCATCGCCGCAATATCGCTCGTTCTGATCGTGTTCGCCAAAGACGTACTCTATCTCTGGACTGGCGACAGCGCGCTCGCCGCCAAGGTTGAGGTACCGCTTGTAATCTTGGTTGCGGGCACGGCGTTGAACGGACTCATGAATCTGCCCTACGCATTACAACTTGCAAACGGCTGGACCCGACTGACTGTCGCAATGAACATGACCTCGCTGCTGCTCGGCATTCCGTTTTGTCTTTGGGCGGTTTCACAGCACGGCATGGTTGGTGCGGCGTGTTTATGGCTATTGATCAACCTGGGATTTTTCACAATAGGAATCCCACTTATGCATAGGCGGCTGCTACGCCAAGAGATGAGAACTTGGTACCTAAGAGACATTCTCCCTCCTATGCTCGCAGCTACGGCCGTTGCAGTTGCTTTTGGGGTGACGCTCCCTTCGACGACACGAGACATAAAAGGAGTTTTTGTACTGAGCGTCGTGAGCATCAGTACTCTCTGCGCCGCCGCCATAGCTTCTCCATTAGTGCGTGAAATGGCGCGCCGGTGGCTCCGTCTGCAATTTCAACAATGATCCGGTTGTTCTAGACCGGTCTAATAAGGTGCGAATATGACGATTGAAGCTGAGCGCGATCACGCACCCAATGTCGTTCTGCAAACTTGTACACGCGCGTATAAACGCGTTGTGCGAAGGTACTTTGTTCGCACAAGTATGCAAGGCTCCTAAGAATGGCTGCCTTTGCTGTCTGCCCACAATCGATATCCAAAGCTGTCGCGGCATCGCGCGCAAATTCGTAACGTGTTTGGGCGAGTGCATTTGCTCCACGACGAAACAACATTTGCCTGCCGTCCGCTTTTATCGCGGCGAGAGCGTTGCACTTGGAGTTGCCATCGAGTACATCAAGGGCCTCGAGATTGCTGAACATCTTCTTCCAGCCGGGCCAGAATGAAGATAGTGGTTCTGTAGCACTGAAGGAGGCCGAATTTATTGTCAGGACCGCCGCTGGTATCTTGTTCATCACGTATGGAAATTGGGCAGTGATTCGAATCATGTAGTCCAAATCGGCTGCTCCGAGTACTTTCCAGTCCGGAACGCCCAGTCGATCAAGCACTTCGCGCCTAAACACAACGCCGGTCCATATCGGCGCCATCCGATGCATTAATCGCTCAAGCCCCTCGGGCGGTGCGAACAGCCCCTCCCTCGGCCAACGCAACAATCGCCCGTCGCAAATGTTGCCTTGCTCATCGACGAGGAATGTCACGCCTGCGAAAAACATTGCCTCCGGATTACGCATCAATTGGCTTACCGCTCGTTGGTAGAATCCCGGAAGCAGGTAGTCGTCATCCGAAAGTATGGAAAAAAAAGGCGTCTCGACCTTTCGAAGACCAAATTCAAAATTCGCGGCAGCGCCCAAGTTCTGTCTGTGGCAAAAATATACAAGGCGCGGATCGTCATCCGCTAGAGCCTTGATGGCTGCCGCAGTATTGTCACCCGACGCGTTGTCATAAACGCATACCTTAAGGGGGACGCCCTCCTGTTCCAACGCGCTGAGCACGGCACGCCGAAGGAGCCTCGATCTCCGAAATGTCGGGATCACTGTTGTGACTAGAGGCAAAGTATTCGCAGTCAAATGCTCCATCTGTTCCTCTTGATGCGTGCTAGGCAAATTGGCAGTTTCCGAATGGACTGACGCTCTGATCGCTCCACACGGCCGCCTTTGCCATACTATGCCAAGCAGCTACGGTCGAGACAATTCGCCCCTTGACCGCAGTCATTGTTTTTTTGCCTGGATGCCGCAAGTCATGAATGACCGCTACCCGGACTCCCGCTCCATAACCGCCTTCGTTCCCGAGGGTAGCGGTGCGGTGCGTTTTCATCGCCAGCTTGCAACCATGCTGCCAAGCTACTGCGTGCGCAGCTATCCTTCATCGTTCGAATTAGCGCCTTGGCGTATGCGGCGCTTGCGCACGGGGAACGGAGAACTGATCCACTCTTCGCCCGACCATGCAATCTGGGTGACGCCGCCCGACAGTCCCTTGGTTGCTTCCTTTCTCAACTATGTTCTGGATCCGCAGATGCGCGCGTACAGTACTATTGCGCAGCGCATCCACTACATGACCGATCTGCGTCTGTTCACGCGCCGTGCGCTCAAGCGAGCTGCAGCCGTCACCGCGGTCAGCAACGCGACGGCCGACCTGGTCCGCAGCGATCTAGGTTTCAGCGGGCCGATCCACGTAATTCCGACCAGCGTTGACAGCAGCAGGTTCTCGCCGCTCGAAGAGTCCGCATTCCGCGCCATCCCTCGCGTGCTGTTCTGCGGGACACCATCCTATCGCAAGGGCTTCCAATGGCTCGACGCTATCGCCAAGGGAATCGGTGACATCGCCGAACTCGCTTGCGCCACCGGTAACCGTGCGCTGCCCGCCGGCGATCACAGCCGCCTGAAGCTGCTCGGGGCAATATTGCCCGACACGTTGCCCGAGCTGTACCGCTCCGCGAATGTGTTCATACTGCCATCGGTTCGGGAGGGTATGAGTCTGGCGCAGTTGGAAGCGATGGCGACCGGGCTCCCGATAGTAGCCTGGCGAGTTCCATCGAGCATGGAGTTGCTGGGCGACATTCAAGGCGATCTGCTCGCTGAATTGGGCGATGTCGACGGATTCACCGAACGCGTACGCTGGCTGCTTTTCAATCCTGACCGTGCGTTGGAAATCGGAGCACGCAATCGCGCGTTGGTGGTTCGGTCGCATCAACCGTCAGATATGGTGAATGCCTATGCGGCGTTATTCGCAGAAGTTTCGCTTGCAGCCTGATCCGACAACAAGTAAAGCTACACCCGCCGCGCGGGAATCTGGGACTCCATTACATCTACGTCCCTGGGACGTAGTACTTCGCTAATGTCCTCGCCAAGTAGTCCGGATCAAAGATGATTCTATTCCTGACTACTGATGCTTCTATCTGCGCAGTATCGATGGCGAACTCCCCGCCCTTGTCCAGAAGATTGTAGATCGCGCGTCGATTCGTGATGTTTTCGAACGCCGCGACAATCTCGGTGATGGGCGAATTCTTGCGGTTCGCCACGTTGACTGTTCCCGAACACAGTTTTTCATTTCTGATTAAATCAAGGACGATGCGTTCGACATCGGCGACATCGATAATGTTGCGATATGCGTGCTGCCAAAGATCGAACCTCTCCGAACGAGCAATCCTGACATACAGATAGTTCAAGATAGTATGAGGGTTGGGGGTAAGACCGGCAACCTGGGAAGCTCTGACGACTACCGAAGGCCCAGTTCTATCCTGAACGATACGTTCAAGTTCGCGCTTGTGCGCGACGTATCGGCTAGCACTCGACCATGGGTCATCGACACTGCAGGTGCTGAAGTACACGAGCAGAATGGCGCTATCCAACGTCGCGATGGTCTGCTGCAGACGTAGGCGATCTCTGATGAATTCACCCTCGTCAGAACAGGAAGAATTCGAGACACCGGCTGCGTAAATGCACACGTTGTCGAGCAGAGCTTCGCTCGGTCGGAATGCTTTCGCAACTAACCCTGTTCCAACTATCACGCTGTTCTTCCATCAAGCCGACTGCCCCGCAGTCGCATATGGTGGTCGCACCGGCAAGGCGTCGCCGTGTTCATTGTGCTCTCAGTGTGGCGTCCTACCGCCTGAACCAGCGCTGATCTCGGACCTGCGCATCGGTTGCGCCCTGGGACCACTGGTTCAACAGGTGCCTGATCTGCCGCCATGGAGGCGGCCTGAGCCAGGATCGAGTACGGCACGGGCCGCTATGTGTGCAATGGGTTCTGGACATCTCATATCTAATTCGATCCCTTTACGGCGACACAGTCGACAAGCAACCGTCGGATCTTCGTGCCGAAGTTCTCCCATGCGAACTGCTGCGCGAACTCTCGCGCCTTACGATGCGAATCTTCGTCGCCGCGCCGGCGCAATCGTTCGATGATCCGTTGGGCAAAATGCTCGTAGTCGTGGGCAGGCACGAGGTTGCCCGATACACCGTCCGCGACGGCCTCGGGCACTCCGCCGACTGCGAACGCCACGGTCGGCAGTCCGTAAGCCGCCGCTTCGACGGCTACCATGCCGAAGCCTTCCACATCGCCCGATACTTCGCGGACCGGAAACACGTGCACATCGGCAGCGCAATACGCTTCAGCCAGCGTCGTGTCGTCCTGCGGCCCGATGAAACGCAGATTGCGCTCGATGCCGAGCGCAGCGGCGCGCTCGCGGATGCGGGCGCCGAGACCAACGCTGTCGCCGTGCAGCAGTTCGGGGGTCTCCTCGCCGAGCACAACCAGACACGAATCTGGCACTTCGTCCACGACTCGTGGAAGCGCATTTTCCACGAATTCCAGAAGCCCTTTGCGTTCAATCAGGCGGCCAACCGACAGGAGCATTGGGCGGTTGCCAAGATCGAAGCGAGCTCGAAAATCATTGGTCGCCGCGAGTTCTGCGGCCGGCAGGTCCACGCCAGGATGGACGATCGAAACGTGGGATCGGGGTACACCGATCGCGCGGGCAAGCCTTGCTGTGTTTTCGCTATTGGCGATGCAAAGGTCGGCACGACAGATGAACGGCAGCCAGAACCACCGGTAAAGCGGATGCTCGGCAATCAGGTCGAGGCCATGGACATAGACCGCAAAGCGTGCGCCGGCGTACTTCGCGGCGCACCACGCAAACGGCGCCGCCAGTCCGCTGCCTGCGAGCACTATGTCCGGACGCATCCTTTTTGCGGCGGCCAAGCCGCGCCGAAAAGCGCCGAAAAAAAAACGCCACAGCGGTCTCGCGGCGACCTCGCTGATTTCCAGACCTGGCAGCATCGCCCCGCACCCCACTGGGCCAACGACTGTAACGACCCATTCCCGGGCAAGCTCAAGAGCCATGTGCTTGTTCAGACGTTCCATGCCGCCGCGCAGTGGTGGCAAGTTGCGCGTAATGAGCAGCACGCGGGCGGGAGCCTTTCGGGCAGCCGGCGCATCAGTCATGCGCGGCGCGGCAATAGTGATAGACCTGATATTGCCAGCTGACCGGCCAAGTCGCGAGAGCGAGCGCCTGAACGACCCGTACCGGCCACCCCAACGGGCTGCCCTTGGCAATCCATGACCAAGAGATCGGGTGCAGGTCGCGCCAACGATCCGTGACTTGTAGCCCCGCACTTTTGAGCAGACGCGCCCACGTCGCGAGATCGAATACGTCTTCCCTCGCCTTGACCTGGTGAGTCCCGCTGTAGAGACCGAGCCGGCGCGTAAGGAAACCGGCGTTCGGTACGAGGATGAGAAATCGGGCGTCCCCTTTGGCGACGCGCTTCATTTCGGACAGAGCTGCCGATTTGTCGAGGAAATGTTCCAGCGAGCCCATGCACGTGACGAGATCGAACGTCTTGTCTTCGAACGGCAGCGTTTCGGCCGGGCCACAGACAAACCGGCCCTCGGGAAATCGCCTTGCACACGCGGCGATGGCTTTCTGCGAAAGATCGATGCCTGCAATGGAAGCTCCTCTCTTCCGGAAGAAATCCAGCCATTCTCCGGTTCCGCAGGCTACGTCGAGAACGGCGCGGTCCGCCACGCAGCCAAGGCGGGCGCCGATCCTGCGGCAATGCCAAGGCAAACGCCCCCCGGTCGACGCGTGCGCGTAGTACTCGTTGTCGTAGAACTCGCGTATGGACTGGAATTTTTCTTCGGAATCCGTCATGGCTGCGCTCAGGTAGTACCGTCGCGCCGATATGTCAGCGCGGTGATCTGCTCGGATATCAGCCCGATCAGGAAGATGATCACTGACGCGCTCAACATCAGCGTACTCATATTGGTAAGGCGTCCGAACTTGAAAAAAGTATAGGCGTAGTTGACCGTACCGAGCAGGAAGAACAATGCGCTCGCCGGTACGAACAATTTGAGCGGCGAATACAGCGTTGCGATCTTGAAAATTATCAGCAGAAAGCGGAGGCCGTCCCGGAGCGGGCGGATATGGCTCTTGCCGATTCGTTGATGAACGGTCAACCGCACGTACGTGACCGCGTACGCGCTGCGGAAGAAGGCCATCGTTATCGTGGTCGGATAGGAAAATCCATTCGGCAGCAGATGGAGGAACTCGCGGAACTTGTCCGCGCGCACTGCACGGAATCCCGAAGTCAGATCGCGCACGGGGAAACCGGTGACCCAGGTCGCCATGCGGTTGTATACGACGTTGGCAACACCGCGGCCGACGCCGGCCTGACCTGACCAGTCGCGCGCACCGACAACCATGTCGTAGCCCTCGTCAAGACGGGCGAGCAGGAGATCGATGCCGGCAGGATCGTGCTGGCCGTCGGCGTCCATGAAGACGAAAACATCGCCGGTCGCCTCGCGCGCCCCCCGCTTGATCGCGGCCCCGTTACCCATCGAGTAGGGCTGTGTCACAGTTCGCACACCAGCAGCGGCGCATACTGACTTGGTAGCATCGGTCGACCCATCGTCGACGACGATGATTTCGGCCTTCGGCTGGGCGGCGCGCAACTTGGGCAGCAATTGAGCCAGGCTCGCGGCTTCGTTCTTGGCGGGTAAAACGATAGTTATCAATGTTTTGTCCATAAGCAAAAGCCGGAAAAGTCCATGTTGGGCCGCAACTGGATGACGAACCGACGCCGCAAGCGTAGCCTCTGGCGCCTCCGGGCGCCAGCCAGCCCCGAAGGGTGTTCAACGATGACCCGTTTTGAGGTACATTCCACCGTAGTTTCCGGGATTTACGAAGGATTCTTATGGCGACGCAGATGAATCCTGCACCCCTGACCGGGTTGACCGGGATTTCGCGCCGACTGGTGGCCGAGGGCGTGCTGGTTGAATCGGAGGCGCGCAGGGCGCTCGAGGCAGCCAACAAGCAGAAGATTCCGCTCGGTTCGTTTCTGGTCGAACACGCGTTGGTCGACAGCGCTCGCGTCGCCCAAGCGGCCTCAGCCGAGTTCGGAATTCCCCTGCTCGATGCGCAGTCGCTCGACGTCGCGCAACTGCCGCTCAAGCTGATCAGCGAAGAACTGATCAACAAGCACCGCGCGTTGCCGCTGTTCAAGCGTGGCAATCGCCTGTTTGTCGGGATCTCCGATCCGACCAACCTGCGTGCGTTGGACGAGATCAAATTCCAATCGAACCACTCGGTTGAACCGATCCTGATCAGCGAGGACCAACTCGGCATCGTCATCGAGCAGGCGTTCAACGCGGCGGGCACATCGATCGAAGGTCTCGAGGAGGATGAGTCGCTCGAAGGACTCGACCTCGAAGGCGGTGACCTCGACACGAATGACATCGGATTCGACGCGCGTGGCGACGAGGACAAGCCCATCATCCGTTTCGTCAATCGCGTGCTGATCGATGCGATAAAGCGCGGCGCATCGGACATTCATTTCGAACCCTACGAGAACACCTTCCGCGTGCGCCTTCGCATGGATGGCATTCTTCGCTCGGTCGCATCGCCACCGGTCAAGCTGACCCCGCGCATTTCGTCGCGACTGAAGGTCATGTCCGGCCTCGATATAGCCGAACGTCGCGTGCCGCAAGACGGCCGCATCAAGCTGAATCTTTCCAAGAGCAAATCGATCGACTTTCGCGTGAGTACCTGCCCGACCCTTTTCGGTGAAAAGGTCGTGCTTCGTATCCTCGATGGCTCCGCTGCCCGCCTGGGCATCGAAAAGCTCGGCTATGAGGACGACCAGAAGCAGTTGTTTCTGGAAGCGATCGAGAAACCGTACGGCATGGTGGTGGTCACCGGCCCGACCGGCTCGGGCAAGACAGTATCTTTGTATACCGCGCTGAACATTCTCAACGTCGACGGACGCAACATCTCCACTGTCGAAGACCCCGTCGAAATCCGTGTGCCAGGCATCAACCAAGTGGCGCAGAACCAGAAGCGCGGCATGACTTTCGCCGCAGCACTTCGCGCGTTCCTTCGCCAGGATCCGGACGTGATCATGGTCGGCGAAATCCGCGACCTGGAAACTGCCGAAATCGCGATCAAGGCGGCACAGACCGGCCATATGGTGTTGTCGACGCTGCACACGAACGACGCGCCGCAATCGATCGCACGCCTGATGAACATGGGCGTTGCCCCGTACAACATCACGTCATCAATAACACTGGTCATCGCACAGCGCCTCGCGCGCCGATTGCATGACTGCAAGCGCGCTCTCAACCTGCCGGCCGCCGCCTTGCTGGCGGAGGGGTTTTCGCAGGACGAAATCGACAAGGGCATCACGCTCTATGATGCAGTCGGTTGTTCCGGATGCAACGACGGTTACAAGGGCCGTACCGGCGTCTACCAAGTCATGCCGATGACCGAGTCGATCGCCAACATCGTCCTGAACGGCGGCAGCGCCATCCAGATCACGCATGCTGCGGCCGCGGCCGGCATCCGTGACCTGCGCGCTTCCGCATTGCTCAAGGTGAGGAACGGCATTACCAGCCTCGCCGAAATCAACCGCGTCACCAAGGACTAATCCATGGCTACGGCAACCGCAACCGCCAGCAAGAACACCACAGCCCAGATCGGGCGTGCCCGAGCGCAGGTAAGCCAACTCGAGTCGTTTCTCTGGGTTGGCACCGACAAGCGCGGCACAAAGATGAAGGGAGAATACCAGGCGAAGAATCCCAGCCTGGTCCGCGCCGAACTACGCCGGCAAGGTATCAATCCGATATCGGTCAAGGTCAAGGCAAAACCATTGTTCGGCTCGGCGGGGAGCCGCATCAAAACGCGGGAAATTGCCACTTTCAGTCGAATGATATCGGTGATGATGGCGGCCGGAGTGCCCATGGTGCAGGGCTTCGAGATTATCGCGAACGGCCAGACCAATGCGCGCATGAAGAACATGCTCATGGCCATTAAGACGGACATCGAAGGCGGTTCGACTCTGGCCGAATCGCTGCACAAGTTCCCGGTGCAGTTCGATGAGCTGTACTGCAACCTGGTCAAGGCCGGCGAGACGGCCGGTGTGCTCGATACGGTCCTCGATACGATCGCCACCTACAAGGAAAACATCGAATCGCTGAAGAGCAAGATCAAGAAGGCGATGTTTTATCCCGCCATGGTGATGGCAGTCGCGATTGTCGTCTCGGCGATCCTGCTGATATTCGTTGTCCCACAATTTGAGGCAGTGTTCAAGAATTTCGGCGCGCAGCTGCCGGCGTTCACCCAGGCGATCGTCAATCTGTCGCGATTCTTCGTCGGTTACTGGTGGCTCGTGTTGATTTGGGTCGTCGGAGTGGTCGTTGGGTTGATCGTGCTTTACAAGCGATCACCCCGTTTCGCACATTTCTGCGCGCGAGCGGTATTGAAACTGCCGATCATCGGCAAGATCCTGCACGAGTCGGCGATCGCCCGCTTTGCCCGGACGCTCGCAGTTACATTTGCCGCCGGCGTTCCGCTGGTCGACGCACTGGATTCCGTCGGAAAGGCTACCGGAAGCCCGGTTTACAACGATGCGGTCAGGCGCGTCCGCGAAGACGTCGCTGTCGGTCATCAGTTGCAGCTCGCCATGCGTCAAACCAATCTGTTTCCGAATATGGTCGTGCAGATGGTTGCGATCGGCGAGGAATCCGGTGCGCTCGACAAGATGCTGTTCAAAATCGCGGAGTTCTACGAGGAAGAGGTCAACAACGCCGTCGATGCATTGGCGAGCTTGATGGAACCCTTCATCATGATAGTCATTGGCGTTCTCGTAGGCAGCATGGTGATTGGCATGTATCTGCCAATCTTCAAGCTCGCCGCTGTCGTCGGCTGATTCGCCGCCGCGTTCGTGCTGTCTCAGGTCCTCAGCTCGGGCGCGGCGATCGCGCTCGCGGGCGTGCTGGGCTTGCTTGTAGGCAGTTTTCTCAACGTCGTGATACTGCGGCTGCCAGCGCGCCTGATGCACGAATGGAAGCAACAGAGCCGCGAATTGCTCGAACTCAACGCAGTCGACGCGCCCGCAGCACCACCGGGGATTGTCCGTGAGCGGTCACATTGCCCGCACTGCAAGCATCCGCTCGGCGCGCTGGAGAACATTCCTCTGCTTAGCTGGCTCGCCTTACGCGGCCGGTGCCGCCACTGTAGTGCGCCCATCTCAATCCAATACCCCCTCGTCGAACTGCTTAGCGGTATCTGCTCGGGCCTGGTCGTGTGGAGGTTCGGCCCAACGTGGCAATCGGTTGCGGCGCTGATTTTTACGTGGACGCTGATCGCGCTTGCTGGAATCGACCTGCATACGCAGCTGCTGCCTGACCAGGTGACGTTGCCACTGCTCTGGCTGGGGCTGCTGCTGTCCCTGTTGCCCATGTTCGTCGACGCCAAGGCAAGTATCGCGGGGGCGGCAATTGGGTACTTGAGCCTGTGGTCGATCTATTGGCTGTTCAAACTGTCGACCGGTAAGGAGGGCATGGGCTATGGCGACTTCAAGCTGCTCGCCGCGCTCGGGGCCTGGATGGGAATTGGCGCACTGTTGCCGCTCATGTTGCTTTCGTCCCTTGTGGGCGCGATCGTCGGCGGGACTTACCTTGCCGTGCGCGGCCACCATCGGGCGACACCGATCCCATTCGGACCGTTTCTCGCGATCGCCGGGTGGTTTTGGTTCATTGCGGATCGCGTCTTGACGGATTGGTACCAAGGCTTACTGTTCCCCGGCTCATGAATGTGCCGGATGCACCCTTGCGGACACGTGTTGTATACGCGCTTGACCTTCTGCTGTTAGTGGTGATGTTCCCAATCTTGTGCGGTTCTGGGGAGACCACTCCTGCCAGTTCGCCGCCCTGTTCTCGCACCCCGATGGCAATGCCTCAACCTATCCCAACCGAATCGACGCATTGCGCTCAAACGATAACAACCGCACTTAGCGCAAGCACGTTCGAATAGCTGATCGAAAATGTACGGCGCAACTTTCTCCGGACACGACGAATCCTGGAGCCTCTTCAGCCCACGATGGAGCTGTCATCCGCGCATCGTAGATCCGCGCGATCTTTCGCCCGTTGATTACGATGTCGCTCTGTTCAACAACAAGTGCGAAATCCCATTTACGCAGAGCCGGTTACCGACGATCCCAGCGAGTGATGGTCTTTCCCGCCTCCTGCAACCTGGCCTAGACCTGAAGTCCTCGGCAACGGGCGGCCCTGCTCGGGCGGTAATATCGAATCTCGTTCTGCCACCCTATAGTTGACCTTCGCGCCGCACTCACCAGCTCCCGGAAAATTCATGAGATTTGCCAATACCAATCGAAAACGGCGCGCAGTCGCATGGATTTTTCTGATCGCACTCTTGATCCTTGTCCTATCGCCGAACCTGGCCTGGTTTTCGGTTGGCGGCGGACCATTTGCATTGATCTCCGGGTTTGCGTTTCAGGGTGTCTTGCTAGCCGCAATGTTCGCGTTTTTGGGTGGACGGCTCTGGCTCGGCTGCGTGATTTTGGCGCCTTTTGCGATGACGGCGCCGCTCGAGGATTTCTACGTCATTTCATATCTCCATCCGAGTACTGTTCAGGTTCTCGCATCCGTGTTCGCAACCAATCTGGGCGAGACCATCGAATATTTCGGCCACGGCATTGTGCTCTTGGCCGTCTGCATGCTCGGCGGACTTGTTTGGGCCTTGGTTACCGGATATCTGTGCAGGAGCGCAGATCTACGCTGGCAGCACCGATCGCGTGCCTTGACCCAAGTCATAGTGCTGCTAATGCCGCTGGTCGGCGCATTGGCGTACGTCGCGCGAGCGCAGGGAGACATCTCGGCACGTCTGAATGGAGTGATGTCTGCCGCGTCAGGGTTGCGCCTCCATATCGCAGTGGGCTTTCCGTTCGGTCTGATCCCACGCCTCTGCGATTACTACGAAGAGTGGCGTGCCATGACCGCCAGCGTGACGCGGCTGACTTCCTTCAGGTTTCATGCAAGTCGTTCGCTGCCAATGCCTCAGCGTCAGGTGTACGTGTTGGTTCTTGGCGAAAGCAGCCGCCGGGATCATTGGCAGCTGTTTGGCTATGATCGGCAAACGAACCCGTTGTTATCTCAAGTTCCCAATCTGGTGCCCATCCCCAACATGTTGACTTCATGGCCAGAGTCCATACACGCCATTCCGGTGGCCCTGACGCGCAAGCCCATTACCGACAAGCAGTTGTCGTGGACCGAGCCGTCGATATTGCGAGGTATGGAGGAAGCAGGCTTTGAGACTTGGTGGATCTCGAACCAGATGCCGTTGGGAAAATTTGATTCACCCGTTTCAGTCTATGCGCTCGAAGCGCAGCACGTGGTCTTTCTCAATCGCTCATCATTTTCGAGTGGCGGCAGCTACGACGGTGCGCTGATTGCGCCGCTGAGGAATGCTCTGCGCCGGAACGCGAACGATTTGTTCATTGTGCTGCACATGATGGGGAGCCATTTGCAGTACGACGCACGCTACCCTGCTGAATTCAAGCATTTTAGACCCACGAGCACAGATCCCGAGGAAAGTGACGATAGTGTGCGCAATAGCTACGATAATACTGTCCTGTATACAGACTACGTGCTCTCTTTGATCATTCGCGAACTTGACGATTCTGACCTCATCGGAGCTTTGCTTTTTGAATCCGACCACGGCGAAACATTGCCTACAGAAAGTTGCTTCATCGCCGGTCATGGCATCGGCAGCCGCTACGACTTTCAGGTCCCGGCATTTCTCTGGTACTCGAATGCTTACGCAGCCGCTTTTCCAGAGCGGATTGCGGCGCTTAAGACAAATGCCGCCGAGCGCGCGCTAAGTGCGAATACATTTGAATCGTTGATGGACGTGGCCGGAATCACATTCCCGGGTCATGATGAATCCTGGAGTCTATTTAGTAACGAGTGGCGCTATCGTCCGCGGATCGTCAATACTCCTATTGCGCAGGTGGACTTCGACCACGCGGAATTCTTCGGAGCCTGCGACGTCGTCGTCGCGCCCGGGAACGTACAGAAGCGAGCCAACTGACCGTGGTCAAAGATAATAGCCTGGTTGTTGTACTCACCGGTGGCGTTGCTTCGGGCAAGAGCACCGTGGCGGACATATTTCGCGGCCTGCAGGTTCCGGTATTCGACGCTGATGCGATTGCGCGTGACCTGGTGCGACCTGGTCAGTCCGCGCTGAAGGAAATCACTGCGGCATTCGACCATGAGGTGTTGACGCCCTTAGGCGACCTGGATCGGCGCCGCATGCGCGAACGGATCTTCGCTGATGCCGACGAGCGCAGAAAGCTCGAGGCGATTCTCCATCCTAAGGTTCGTGCGGCGCTTCTTGTCTCCGCAACAACATGCAAGGACCCGTATTGTATCTTGACGGTGCCACTGCTTGTGGAATCCATCGACGACTATCGCTGGGTCGACCGCACCCTTGTGATCGATGCGCTTCCGGAAACCCAGCTCGCGCGTCTAATGCAACGCGACGGCATCACGCGCGACGCTGCGTTGCGAACTCTGGCCGCGCAGGCCTCGCGAGAACAGCGCCTGGTGCTCGCTGATGATGTGATCGACAACGTCGGCACATCAGAAGCGCTCTCGCGCATCGTCGAACGCTTGCATCGCCGCTACCTTGGCCTAGCGGCGCTGAAACTGAACACTCAAAAGCAAGTGCTCTAGTCCGTCAAGAAAACGCCGAGATACCCGCTATGCCCTGCGCACCTGCACCTCGAGCGCACCCCAAGTCGTCCAGGTTCAAGCCACCGAGCGCGTAAACCGGCAGCGAAGCGGTGGCGCATAGCACCGCGAATCGCTGCCAGCCGAGGACAGTCGCATCGGGATGGCTCGATGTTGGTTGCACTGGGCCGAGCACAGCGAAATCGACGCCGATAGTTGCGGCATGGTCGAGTTCGTGTGCGTCGTGGCACGACGCGGCGACCCACTGATCGCGGTCAAGTGGGCGCTTGTTGAGTTGCATCAGATCGGCCGTGGGCAGGTGAACGCCGTCGAGCGCGAGTTCGCGTACGAGTTCGACATGACCATTCAGGAGCAGTGTCGCTCCGGCCGCGCGAGCGCGATTGTGCGTGGCCACGGCGAGTTCGCGCAAGCGCTCGGCCGTTATGCGCTTCGCGCGCAACTGCACCAGACGGGCGCCATTCGCCAGCAGCCGTTCGAACGAGGCGAGGAATTTGACGACATCACTGTCGGGTTCTGCGGTGATCGCATAGGTCAGCGGCAGGCGTAGTGCGTTGACGATTGGATAGTCTGGCGGCGGCATTGAAACATGTATCGCGTCTTCTGGAGACAGCCACTGCACAGCCTGGCCTTGACGCCCGCGCGGTTCGCCGCTGAAGTTGCGCACGCGATACGCGTGCAGCACGATGGTCTTTTGCGGATAGCGCCACGGGATCGAGATCCATGGTTCAATCGCGCCGATGTCGACGCCGAGTTCTTCGTGCAGTTCGCGACGTAGCGCCGACTCGGCTGACTCGCCCGGCTCGATCTTGCCGCCTGGGAATTCCCAAGTGCCGGCGAGGTGTGT
>Ga0163162_10000656_pt1 | contig 31990 bp, 29 predicted proteins | sample S55metaG_FD_115310 | JGI IMG/M metagenome (GOLD analysis project Ga0163162, IMG submission 115310) | Switchgrass rhizosphere microbial communities from Kellogg Biological Station, Michigan, USA - S5-5 metaG | ecosystem: Host-associated > Plants > Roots > Rhizosphere > Soil | place: USA... | reverse complement strand
GCTCGACGCGGGCGGGAAGCTTGCGGATCAGCGCGTGCTGCTGATCGGGGCGGGCGGCGCGGGATCGGCGATCGGCCATGCGCTCCTCGGCGCGGGTGTCGCGTCGCTCGACGTCCGCGATAACGACCGCGCGCGCACGCAGTCGCTCGTCGAGCGTCTGAACGGGTTGAAGCGGGGCGCCGTGAGTGCCGCGCGCGAGTCCGACGGACCCGAGACGTTCGACGTGATCGTGAACGCGTCGCCAGCCGGGATGCGCTCGGACGATCCGCTGCCCTTCGACGTGACGCGTCTGCCGGGCAGCACTTTCGTCGGCGATGTCGTGACGAAACCGCCGCTCACGCCGATGATCGAGGCGGCGCGCTCACGCGGTTGCGGGACCGTGACGGGCACGCAGATGTTCGGCCGCGTGCGCGACCGGATCGTGGAGTTCCTGCTGGAAGTGTGAGCGCGAGGTTCAGCGCATCGGGCACGCGCTAGACCGTGCGCTGCACGCCGTCACGCGCGACCGATCGATGCGACACAGCGAGCAACGCCGCAAACGCGGTGATGAAGACGAACAGCAGCGCCACGTTCATGAACAGATCGCCGATGGGCAGATGCATGGCGAGCAGCACGCCGCCGAGCATCGAGCCCGCGATCGATCCGAACTTGCCCACGCCGATCGCCGTGCCGACGCCGAGCGAGCGCACGGGCGTCGGGTAGATGCTGCCCGCGAGCGCATAGAGCCCGAACTGCGTGCCGATCACGCACACGCCGCTCATGAACACCGCCGCCATGAGAACGGCCTGCGGCATCGCGTGCCCGAGCGACGCGGCAACCGGACACCCCAGCGCCGCCAGCACGCCGATGACCATCATGCCATGCCTGTCTACCAGCCGGCTGAGCGCAAGCGCGCCGATCGTGCCGCCGACCGGAAACATCATCGCGACGAGTGCCGAACGCTCGGGCGCAAGCCCCGCGAGTCCGAACAGCATCGGCAGCCAGTTCTGCAGAAAATGCAGCGCGAGCGAATTGAGGATGAATACCGCCCACAGAAGCGGCGTGACATAGCGCAATCCCGAGCCGAACAGCGCGCGCGGGCTGGCTCGCGTGAGCGGCGCTTCGTCGTCGAGGACGAATCTCGTGCCTTGCGTGACGGGACGCGCGGGAAACATCCGCTGAACGAGACGCACGATCTCGGCGTGATTCCGCTCTTTCAGCACGAGGAACCGGATCGACTCCGGCAGCGCGCGAAAGGACGCGAACGCGACCACCACGGCTGCCGCGCCGCCGATCAGGAAAATGATCTGCCAGCCAAACTGCGGCAGCAGCCACGAGGACACGGCCCCGCCCCCGCTCGCCCCCACGGAGAAGCCCGAGAACATCAGCGTGACCCATGTCGCGCGGCGCTGCCGCGGCGCGTATTCCGCGACGAGCGCCACGGTGTTCGGCACCACGCCGCCCATGCCGATGCCCGCGAGAAAGCGCAGCACGGTCATCTGTCCGATCGACGACGCCGCGGCGCAGGCCATGGTCAGCAAGCCGAAGGCGAGCGACCCGTAGATGATGGTCCGCTTGCGGCCCAGACGGTCGCCGACGAAACCGAGCAGCAACGAGCCGACCAGCACGCCGAAGAGGCCCACGCCGAACACCGGCGCGAAGTCACCGGCTTTCGCATGCCATGCCTTGACGAGCGCCGGTGCCGCATAGGCGATCGCGATCTGGTCGTAGCCGTCGAGCAGCACGATCACGAAGCACCACGCCAGCAGCGCGAAAGCGAAGCGCCCGGACGTCTGATCCTGCACGACGCGGGATATGTTGCAGGTCTCTTCGTGTTGCATGCGCCTCCCCTTGTTATTCTTCTGCGCCTGGCGCACGAGACTGCCGCCATCCGCCGCGACGGACTCAGGACTGTTCGACCGCCTTGCTCATCGGCTGCGCGGTTGCGGCGCTTGCCGCGTGATCGCCGCCGAAGCGCGAGCGATACAGCAGCGCGAGCAGCGTCGAGAACACCGCGACGATGACGAACGGCACCGCCGCCGCGTAGAACAGCTGGTTGAAGGGCAGATGCATCGAAAGCAGCAGGCCGCCGATCATCGGTCCCGACACCGACCCGATCTTGCCGATGGAGATGGCGCTGCCCACGCCGGCCGAGCGGAACGACGTCGGATAGATCATGCCCGCCACCGCATAGAGTGCGTATTGCGCGCCCACCACGCAAAAGCCCGTGGCGAAAACGGCGATCGTCAGCCACGTCTCGGACATGCCCATGCCGAGCAGCGCGACGACCGGGCAGCCGATCGCCGGAAGCGAGATCACCGCGAGCACGCCGTGACGATCGACGAAGCGGCAGAGGATCAGCCCGCCCAGCACGCCGCCTACCGAGAACATCGCCGTGATGAGACTCGCGTGCTGGGGCGCGACGCCCACGCCTTCCATCAGGATCGGCAGCCAGTTCTGCAGGAAGTAGAGCGCCATCGAATTGGCGATGAAGACGATCCACAACAGCGGCGTGATGGCGCGCAGCCCGTCCGAGAAGATCAGCTTGAGCACGAACTGCTTTTTCTCCTCGCGTGCCTCGCCCGCGACGAAGCGCGCGCCTTCGGGAATATCCAGTTCGGGACGCAGCCGCCGCGCGAGCTTCTCCACCATCTTCGGGCTGCGCCTTCTCACGACGAGCAGTTTCGCCGACTCGGGCAGCGCGAAGACGAGGAGCACCGCGACCGCGATCGATCCCACGCCGCCAACCACGAACATGACGGGCCAGCCGAACCGGTGAATCAGCGCGGAGGACACGAGGCCGCCCGATCCGGCGCCGATCGAGAAGCCCGAGAACATCAGCGTGACCCACGTCGCGCGCAGCCGCCTGGGCGCATATTCGGCCACGAGCGCAACCGAGTTCGGAATCACGCCGCCCATGCCGAGTCCGGCGAGAAAACGCAGGATCATCAGGTCCTGAAGCGAGGTCGCCCATACTGAAGCGAAAGTGAGCGCGCCGAAGAACAGGCTGCCCCAGACGATTGCCTTCTTGCGGCCCAGCCGGTCGCCGAGATAGCCGAACAGAAACGATCCGACGAGCGTGCCGAACAGCCCGGCGCCGAACACCGGGCCAAAGCTGCCGCGATTGACATGCCATTCCTTGATGATCGCGGGCGCCGCGAACGAGACGGCCGTCTGGTCGTAGCCGTCCATGAGCATGATGAGGAAGCACCAGAACAGCAAGCCGACGGCGAAGCGTCCTATCTTCTGCTCTTCCACCAGTTGCGCGATGTTGAAAGTCCGGTCTTCTTGCATGTCGTCCATTTGCCTCGTTCTCTGATGCGTCCCGGCCGCTCCGGAACCCGGCCACTTTTGCCGCGCCGGCCCGACGGCCGGCAGTCAATATAAGTCGAGCGGCCTTGCAGCGGAATCAAAAAAAACCGAACAGGCCAGCACGAAATTCGAATAAAGCCCGCCGGATAAAGCCCGGCGCCGTCAGAACATATGGTTGATGCCGATGCGCGCCACGGTCTGGTTGCTCGAACTCGATGCCTGGTAGCCGAACTGCGCCGCTTTCGCGTTCGGACCCGAAGCGCGCTGAAGCCCCGCGCCCGCGTACACCTGCGTGCTCTTCGACAGGTAATAGGTCATGAACAGGTTGTACTGGTTGAAAGTCAGGTCTTCGAAGAGTGACCGGTTGTACGAAACGCCGAGCAGGCAGATCCGCTCCCCGCCGCTCAAATCGATGTTGACGCCCGCCTGATAGTTGCGCTCCGATTTCGCGCCGTTCTGGTTCGCGAGTTTCACGCTCGTGAAGGTCGCGTGCGGCGTGAACGCGCCGATCACGACCGACCCGCCCACGGCGATCGTGCTGTAGCGCGACGCGTTGAACATCGTGCCCGCGCGCAGCGGCTGGCCGAGCAGCGAAGACAGGCTGAACACGCCGAACACGTCGGCCGTGCGGTCGTGCGACATCGTGTAGGCGGCGCCGAACTTGAAGCGCCCCTGCTGATAGCGCGCGCCGATGCTGTACTGGCGTCCCGCGCTGAAGTCCCCCGCCTGCCCGCCGAAGCCGTTCATCACGCCCGCCTGGAAGCCGTAGAACACGGGCGTGTCGTACTTCACGGAGTTGTCCATCGCGTGCGTGTTGGCAAGGCCGTCGAGGTTGCCCACCGTATAAAACGACGAGATGCCCGGCACCGAGTTGTTGAGCGCGCCGACGTATTCGTAGACGTAGTCTGGAATATGCCCGGCGCTGATCGTGCCAAACGTGTCGTTCGTCAAGCCGATCTGCGCGTTGCGGTTGAAGAAGCTCTGCGGATTGATCTGCGCACCCGTGTTGGTGAGAAAGCCGTTCTCGAGGCGCACGACCACCTTGTTGCCGCCGCCCAGATCCTCGACGATCCGAAAGCCGAAGCGGTCCGGCGTGCGCTTGCCGGCCGATTCCTGGATGAGATGCCCACCGCGAGAGTTCGTCACGTAGTCCACGCCGACGTCGACGCTGCCGTACAGCGTCACGGATGACTGCGCGAACGCGGGGCAGCTCAGCACCGCGACGCTGCATCCGAAAAACAGGCTCTTTGTCAAAAGAGGTCTCCAATTCTTATTTAATCGCTCTTCCGCTCTGTGGCGGATGAAACTCGGCGCGAAATTCCGATCGCGGCATCGCAGACGTGAATTTTTGCGCTGCGCAGAGTGTAGCGAAGTCGATTCCGCATTTGAATCACGATTTATCGATCGACTTATCGAACAAACCGAATATTCGACCAAGGGTTTATACCACTCGGCCGCGCATGTTATTCGGGGTCTTTTAATTGCCATTGACATGCTAATATCCGCACCGTTTCAATGGCATGCCCATTCACCAACCCGGAGAAAACACAATGCAAGCAAGCACAGTTCCGCCGCGGCGGATGGTCGTCGGCGTGAGCGGTGCGTCGGGTGTCGTCTACGGCGTGCGGCTCCTGCAGTTGCTGCGGCAACTGGAGATCGAAACGCATCTCGTGATGAGCCGCTCGGCGCAGGTCACGCTCGCGCACGAGTCCGACTACAACGTCGCCGACGTGCGCGCGATGGCGAGCGTTGCCTACACAAACGCCGACATCGGCGCCGCGATCTCGAGCGGATCGTTCCCGGTGATGGGCATGATCGTCGCGCCGTGCTCGATCAAGACGCTCTCCGAAATCGCCACCGGCATCACGAGCGCCCTTCTGCCACGGGCCGCGGACGTGATGCTGAAGGAACGCCGGCGGCTCGTGCTGATGGTGCGCGAGACGCCGCTGCACCTCGGCCACATCCGCAGCATGGGCGCCGTCACCGAGGCGGGCGCGATCGTCTATCCGCCCGTGCCGGCCTTCTATGCGAACCCGGAGTCGATCGAGGACATGGTCGATCACACGCTCGGCCGGGTGCTGGACCTGTTCGGCATCGACACCGGCACGGTACGCCGCTGGGGCGTCTGAGTCCGGCGCGGCGGGCGCCGTACCACTCCTCCCGAAGGTCCCGTTCACGCCGGCCTGCCCTGGCGCGGGCATTCCCTTTCTTTCCCATCCGATTATCAAATTTCACTGATAACCCATTCACTTTAATTTGCTTCATTCGAGCAAACCATTGTTTTAAAGTGACTGCGTTTTGTATCGCGCCTGGCATTTATAGAATTTCCCGATTGATTGATAAATAAATGCTTTTAAAGCGGCGCACTTCATGAAAACAAGAGGTCGGACAGACGAATGAAAATCATCATTGCAGGAGCCGGTATTGGCGGATTGACGGCGGCGCTCGCGCTATTGAAAAAGGGATTCGACGTCACCGTGCTCGAACAGGCGCAGGCGCTGAGGGAAATCGGCGCGGGCGTGCAGCTGAGTCCGAACGCGACGCGCGTGCTGTACCGGCTCGGCGTCGGCGACCCGCTCGAAGGGCTCGCATGCGAGCCGCTCGGCAAGCAGGTGCGGCTTTGGAACACGGGGCAGAGCTGGCGCCTCTTCGATCTCGGTGCCCAATCGCGTGAGCTCTACGGGTTTCCCTATTTCACGCTGCATCGGGCCGACCTTCATGCGGCGCTCGCCGATGGCGTGCGGGCCATGTCCGCCGACGCGATCAGGCTCGGCGAGAAGGTGGAGTCGATCCAGCAGGAAGCGGGCACGGTCGCCGTGCGCACGAGTTCGGGCACGACGTACGAGGCGGATCTGCTGATCGGAGCGGACGGCGTCCACTCCACGGTGAGGCGCGCGCTCTTCGGACCCGACGAGCCGGTCTTCTCGGGCGTGATGGCATGGCGCGGCGTGATCGATGCGACCCTCTTGCCCGAGCATCTGCGCACGCCCTATGGCGTGAACTGGGTCGGACCGGGCGCACACGTCATCCACTATCCGTTACGCGACAGCAAGCTGATCAATTTTGTCGGCGCTATTGAACGGGACGGCTGGCAGGTGGAGTCGTGGTCGGAGCGCGGCACGCTAGACGAGTGCCTGCACGACTTCGCGGGCTGGCATGAGGACGTGCGCACGCTCATCTCGGCCATCGACATTCCCTACAAGTGGGCGCTGATGGTGCGCGCGCCGATGACCGGCTGGACCCAGGGCAACGCGACGCTTCTCGGCGACGCTTGCCATCCCACACTGCCGTTCCTCGCGCAGGGTGCGGGCATGGCGATCGAAGACGGCTATCTGCTCGCGCGCTGCCTGGAACAGCACGGCGCCGACCTCGACCGCGCGCTGCGGCGCTATGGCGAACTGCGGCTCGAGCGCACGTCGCGCGTCGTGCAGGGATCGGCCGCCAACGCCACGCGCTTTCACAACCCGCAGCTCGCCCACGCGGAGGGCGCGGCAGCCTACGTCGATCGCGAATGGAGCGAGGAGCGCGTGAAGGAACGCTACAACTGGCTTTTCGAATACGACGTGGACGCCGTCGAGGTCTGACCGCATCCAACCATTCAGGAGACTCGCATGCCCGCCATTCCTCCCATTCTCGGCCTGCATCACTTCGCCTGGCGCTGCCGCAACGCCGAAGAGACGCGCCATTTCTACGAAGACCTGCTCGGCCTGCCGCTCGTGCATGTCATCCGTCTCGACCGCGTGCCGAGCACGGGCGAGCATTGTCCGTACGTGCATCTGTTCTTCGAGATGGCGGACGGCTCCAATATCGCGTTCTTCGATCTCGGCGACAATACCGCCGCCCTGCCCTCGCCCAATACGCCGCCGTGGGTGAACCACATCGCGCTTCGTCTTGCGACGCTCGACGAACTGGAACACATGAAGCGGCGGCTCGCCGAACATGGCGTCGACGTGCTCGGCACGACGGATCACCACTTCGTGCAGTCGATCTATTTCTTCGACCCGAACGGCATCCGGCTCGAACTGACGGTGCCGACCGCGCCCGAAGAGCAGCTGGCCGGATACAGAACGAACGCGCGCTCGACACTCGATGCGTGGACGAAGGAAACCTCGACTCCGGAGCCTGCCCGCGCATGATCGAACTGAATCCGACACATGACCCGGCGCGCCGCAGCTGGGTCGAATCGGCGAACCTGCCGGACAGCCACTTCCCGATTCAGAACCTGCCGTTCGGCGCGTTCGAACGCGGCGAGGAAGTGCGCACCGGTGTGGCGATCGGCGAACAGATCGTCGACCTGCATGCGCTCGCGCAGGCGCGGCTCGTGGAAGGCGACGCCGCCGTTGCATGCAACGCCGCGCTCGGCAGCACGCTCAACGAAGTCATGGCGCTCGAACCGCGTGTCGTCTCCGCGCTTCGCCGCGCGCTCTCCGATCTGCTGAAGAGCGACGCACCCGGCGCGGGTCGGCTGCGCGAACTGGAGGCAGGCATCATGCCGCGCATGTCGGATGTCTCGATGCGGCTTGCCTGCGAGATCGGCGACTACACCGACTTCCTCACGTCGCTTCATCACACCGAGCGGCACGGCCGCTTCAAGGGGCTCGCCGATCCGCTGCCGGCCGCGTTCAAGTCGCTGCCGATCGCCTATCACGGGCGCGCGTCGTCGATCCGCGTGAGCGGCGGCGACGTCGTGCGCCCGCACGGCCAGTATCGCGACGCGAGCGGCAACGTCGCGTTCGGGCCGGCGCCGGCACTCGACTTCGAACTGGAACTCGCGGCCTTCATCGGACGCGGCAACGGCCTGACGCAGCCGATCCCCGTCGAGCGCGCGCTCGATCACGTGTTCGGCTACTGCCTGCTGAACGACTGGTCGGCAAAGAGCATTCAATGGTTCGAGCAGGTGCTCGGGCCGTTTCTCGGCAAGAGCTTTCACACGAGCGTGTCGCCGTGGATCGTCACCGAAGAGGCGCTCGCGCCCTTTCGCATGGCGGCGCCCGCACGCGCCGAAGGCGATCCCGCGTTGCTGCCGCATCTGCACGGCGACGTGGATCGCAAGGCGGGCGGCCTTCGCATCGCGCTCGACGCGCATCTGAGCACCGCGTCGCTGCGCGAGCGCGGCGATGCGCCCGTGCGGATCACGCATACGCATCTGAGCAACCTGTACTGGACCTTCGCGCAGATGATCGCGCACCACACGAGCAACGGCTGCAATCTGCGCACGGGCGACCTGCTCGGCAGCGGCACGATCTCCGGCGCCGACGACCTTTCGCGCGCATGCCTCACGGAGCTGACGAACGCGGGCCGTGATCCGCTCGCGCTGCCGGGCGGCGAAACGCGCGTCGCGCTCGAAGACGGCGACGAAATCATTCTCAGCGCCCGCGCGAGCGCACCGGAGGCGATATCGATAGGCTTCGGCGAATGCCGCGGCCGCATCGCGCCCGCCGTGAAGCCCGGCGGCACTCACGGCCTGCGGAGAGCATGATGCGCGACAGCTTTCTGAAAGTCGGACACGGTCCGCGTAAGGTAATCGCAATGAGCGGCTGGTTCGGCAGCTCCGCCGACTGGTCCGCGATGATTCCGGCCCTCGACACGGGCACCTTTACTTACGTATTCTTCGACTACCGCGGCTACGGCCGCGCGATCGAAAGCGAAGGCGAACATTCGTTCGACGAAGCCGCCCGCGACGTGCTCGCGCTCGCGGACGAACTCGGCTGGGAGCGCTTCAGCCTGGTCGGCCATTCGATGGGCGGCATGGCGATGCAGCGCGTGCTGCTCGCGGCGTCCGCGCGTATCGAGCGGATGGCGGGCGTCGCGGCGGTGCCCGCGTGCGGATCGCGCATGGACGACAAGCGGCTTGCCATATTCTCGAGCGCCATCGATGATCTCGACGCGCGCGCGGCGATCATCGGTTTTTCGACCGGCAACCGGCTGTCGAAGGCCTGGTGCGCGCATCTCGCCCGGGAATCCGCGCGCACCTCCTCGCGCGACGCGTTCGCCGCCTATCTGCCGCACTGGGCGACCGGCGATCTCTCCGCGAGCGTGGCAGGCAATCCGGTGCCGGTGAAGCTCTTCGTCGGCGAGCACGATCCCGCGATCACGGCGGAGCTGACGCGGCGCACATGGCTCGCGTGGTATCCGAACGCGGACCTGGAAATACTGGCGAACGCCGGTCATTACCCGATGCATGAAGTGCCCGTCGCGCTCGCGACGGCGCTGGAAAACTATCTGAAGCACGCATAGAACCGGCATCGGCGCGCGGATGCGTCGATGCCGGCAGGAGACAGGCATGTACGAAACAACTTATGTGCGGGCGCGCTCGCTCGCCGAGGCAAGCGCATTGCTCGTTGAACACGAGGAAGCGCGCCCGCTCTCGGGCGGCATGACGCTGATCCCGACCCTCAAGCAGCGGCTTGCCGCGCCCACGCATCTCATCGACCTGACGCGGCTGGACGAACTCAAGGGCGTCGCGCTCGCGGGCGGCACGCTGCGCATCGGCGCGAGCACGACGCACGCGGCGGTCGCAGGTTCGCCCGTGGTGTCGTCGGCCATTGCCGCGCTCTCGCAACTCGCCGGGATCATCGCGGACCCGCAGGTACGCAACCGCGGCACGCTTGGCGGCTCGGTTGCGAACGACGACCCGGCGGCCGACTATCCCTCGGCCGTCCTTGCGCTCGGTGCCACGGTGGTGACGCCGGCTCGCCGCATCAGCGCCGACGACTTCTTCATCGACACCTTCGAAACCGCCCTCGAACCGGGCGAGCTGATCGTAGCGATCGAGTTCCCCGTTCCGCGGCGCGCGGCCTATGCGAAATATCGCCACCCCGCATCGGGATACGCGGTGGTGGGCGTGTTCATCGCGCAGTTCGACGCGGGCGTCCGGGTAGCCGTGACCGGCGCGGGCGCCTCCGTGTTCCGCTGGCTCGACGCCGAAGCCGCGCTCGGGCGCGATTGCTCGGAGGCAGCGCTCGATGCGATCGAGGTCGATCCGTCAACGCTCCCCGACGACGCGAACGCGTCGGCTGCATACCGCGCGCATCTCATCAAGACCTACACACGTCGCGCGCTGAATGCGCTCTTGCAGCAGCGGCACCACTGATCGAACCGCCAGGAGAAGAACATGGAATTTACCGGATCGCAGATCATCGCGGCATCGCGCGAAGTCGTATGGAAGGGCTTGAACGAGGCCGCCGTGCTTCAGGCGTGCGTGCCCGGATGCGAAGCCTTCACGCCCGTCAGCGACGATGAATTCACCGCGGTCGTGGTCGCATCGGTCGGGCCCGTGAAGGCGCGCTTCAAGGGCAGCCTCGTGCTTTCCGAGCGCATCGAAGGCGAAGGCTACAGGATCGCGGGACAGGGCGAAGGCGGCATCGCCGGATTCGGCAAGATGACGGCGACCGTCACGCTCGCCGACGCCGAAGAAGGCACGCTGCTCACGTACATCGCCGAGGCGCAGGTGGGCGGCAAGCTCGCGCAAATCGGCTCGCGGCTCGTGACATCGGTTGCCAACAAGCTCGCCGCCGAATTCTTCAAGCGCTTCAACGCGAACGTCAGCGAAGCGGTCGCCAGATGAACACGCGGCGCGCCGCAAGGCCGCCGAGTCAGGGAAACAGGTAGATCATGATCGAAGTTCAATTGCAGGTGAACGGCACCGACGTCCGGCATGCGGTGCCCGACCATACATTGCTCGTGGAGTTCTTGCGCCAGACGCTGCGGCTAACCGGCACGCATGTCGGCTGCGACACGAGCCAGTGCGGCGCATGCACGGTCAATCTCGATGGGGTCGCGGTCAAGTCGTGCACGATCCTCGCCGCACAGGCGAGCGGCGGCACGGTGGTGACGGTGGAAGGGCTCGCCGCGACCGCGGACCAGCCGATGCATCCGGTGCAGCAGGCGTTCGTCCAGTGCCACGGCCTTCAATGCGGCTTTTGCACGCCGGGCATGATCATGGCGGTGGACCACTACTTGCGCAAGCCGCCGGCGCTCGACGACGCCAGCATCTGCCATGCGCTCGAAGGCAACATCTGCCGCTGCACGGGGTACGTGAACATCATCGAGGCGGTGCGGCACGCGGCACGCGAGATGTATCCCGAGGCATGTACCGCCGGTGAAGCAGGCGCAGGGAGCGAGCGCACATGATCGGCAAACCCATTCCGCGCGTGGAAGATGCGCGCTTCGTCACGGGCAACGGCAACTATACCGACGACATCAACATCGAAGGCCAGACTCACGCCGCATTCCTGCGCTCGCCGCACGCGCACGCGCGCCTGCGCTCGATCGACATCACGGCCGCCGCCGAAGCGCCCGGCGTGATCGCCGTGCTGCTCGGCCAGGACTATCTCGATGCGGGGTTCCAGGGCGTCGATCACGTGCCCAATCCAGCCGACGCGGTCATCTCGTCGCAGCCCGCGTTCCTCACTTCGACCACCGGCTCGATCTTCAATCAGCGGCACATTCCGCTGCCCATCGACAAGGTGCGCTATGTCGGCGAGGCGATCGCGATGGTGATCGCGAGCACGCCGCTCGAAGCACGCAACGCCACGGAGCTGATCGACGTCGACTACGACGTGCTCGACGCTGTCGTGCACGGCGCCGACGCCATGCACGACAGCGCGCCGCAACTGTGGGACGGCGCACCCGGCAACCTGTGCTTCCAGACCCAGATCGGTGAGCGCGACAAGGCGCGCGCCATCCTTGCCGGCGCCCATCTCGTCGTGCGGCGCGAGTTTCACAACAGCCGCATCGTCAATTGCCAGATGGAGCCGCGCAGCGCGATCGGCTGTCATGACGCCGCGTCGGACACGTACACGCTGATCTCCGGCAGCCAGGGCGCAGTGCGCCAGAAGCTCTGCATCGCCGCGGCGCTCAAGGTGCCGCCCGCTCGGCTGCGCGTGGTATGCCCCGATACGGGCGGCGGCTTCGGGCCGCGTTCGTTCGTGTACGTCGAGCAGCTTGCGGTCGTTTGGGCTGCGCGTCACGTGGGCCGTCCGGTCAAATGGACGAGCGATCGCAGCGAAGCCTTCCTCTCCGACTATCAGGGACGCGACCAGATCATCCGCTGTGCGATCGGCTTTTCGAAGGACGGACGCATTCTCGCCATCGACAACGAATGGATCGGCAACGTCGGCGCGCATACGGTGTCGTATGTCCCGATGTCGAACGGCACGCGCATCATGACGACCGTGTACGACGTGCCGGTTGCCGCCGTGCACGTGAGCGCCGTGCTGACCAACACCGTGCCCACCGCGCCGTATCGCGGCGCCGGACGCCCCGAGGCCACGCATGCGATCGAACGCGTGCTCGATCTCGCGGCCGGCGAGCTCGGCATCGACCGCGCGGAGATCCGCCGCCGCAATCTCGTCGCGCATGACAAGCTGCCGTATCGAAGCCCGATGGGCCTCACCTACGACAGCGGCGAGTTCCTGCGCAACATGGAGCGCGCGCTCACGCTCGCCGAATGGGACAGCTTCGAGACGCGCCGCGCTGCCTCGCGGGCGGCGGGGCGGCTGCGTGGCATCGGGCTTGCGAACTACATCGAGTCGCCGGTGGGCGCGCCGCGCGAACGCATCGAGATCACGGTGCTGCCCGAAGGGGTGATCGATATCGTGTCGGGTACGCAATCGACCGGACAGGGGCATGAAACCACCTTCGCGCAAGTGATCGCCGAGCATCTCGGCGTGCCGATGTCCGCGGTGCGGCTGCGCACCGGCGACACCGCGTTCGTGAGCGTCGGCGGCGGCAGTCACTCGGACCGCACGATGCGCCTCGGCGGCATGCTGCTTGTCGAGGCCTCGGCACGGATCGTCGCGCAGGGCAGGCGAATCGCCGCATCCCTCGCCGGGTGTGAGCCCGAGCATGTCGATTTCGCCGACGGGAAATTCGTCGCGCGGCACTCGCGGCAGGCAACCGGTCTCTTCGAACTCGCCCGCCTCGTTCAATCCGATGGTCTTCCCGGCGAGCCCGCCACGCGCAAGCTCTACGCCGACGCCGAATTCAACGGCCGCGTGCCCGCGCATCCCACGGGCGCCGCCGTCTGCGAACTCGAAGTGGACCCGGACACGGGCAGCGTGGCGCTCCTCAACTACACCTCGGTGGACGACGTGGGCCAGCCGATCAATCCGCTGATCGTCGAAGGCCAGGTGCACGGCGGGCTTGCGCAGGGCATCGGCCAGGCGCTGTCGGAAGGCTGCTATCTGGACCGTGAAAGCGGCCAGGTGCTGACCGGCTCCTACATGGACTACGGCATGCCGCGCGCGGGAAGCGTGCCGCCGCTGCGCGTGGAGCTGACCGAGGACCCGACCCTCGGCAATCCGCTGCGCGTGAAGGGCGGCGGCGAGAGCGGCATCACGCCCGCCACCGCGACCATCTTCAACGCGCTCGCCGACGCGCTGCGCGAGATCGGCACGGAAGAACTCGCGATGCCCGCCACGCCTAAAGTGGTGTGGGAATTCATTCACCGCAAAGAGGAACACGACCATGTCAACTGAACCGGTTGCAATCGAACGCAACGGCGACACGCTCGATATCGTGCTCGATCGCCCGGACCACGGCAACCGCATCAACGCCGCGATGAGCGCGGCGATCATCGGCGCCGTCTCGAATCTTGACGATACCGTCAAGCTCGTTCGCATCACGAGCAGCAGCGCGGATTTCTGCACCGGCCGCGAGTCGCCTATGCCGCCGCCCGATGCGAAGCCGTCCGCTGAAACGCTGCGCCGCGTGGTCGCCGCGCCGCCGCTCGCGCTCTACGACGCGCTCAAGGCCGTGCCGGTGCCGGTCATGGCGGTGGTGCGCGGCCGCGCGATCGGCGTGGGCTGTGCGCTTGCAGGCGTATGCGATCTCGCGCTCGCCGCCGACGACGCCGTCTTCCAGATCCCCGAGATGGAGCGCGACATTCCGCCGACGCTCGTGATGTCCGCGCTCATCGGCCGCGTGCCGGTCAAGACCGTCGCGCACATGGTGCTCAGCCGCGCGACGCTGAACGCGAGCGAGGCGTTGCAGGCGGGCCTCATCAGCCGTGTCGTGCCGGCCGCCGAACTCGATGCGCAAGCCGACGGCCTCGCCGCCACCATGCTCACGTGCAGCGCCGTCACGCTGCGCGCGGTGAAGCAGTTCCTCCACCTCGCGCCCGAAATGCCCGCTGCGGGCGCGAGCGGCTTCGCGGCGCACCTCGCGGCAACGGCGCTGTCGGCGCGCTTCTGAGCGCGCCCCGGCCTTATCGAACCGATCAAAGGAAGACACATTGAAACGCCAAGCTGAGATTCCTGGCACCGCACGCGGCGCCGCCGCGCCCGATCTGGAGCAGTTCCGCCTGCGCCGCTTTCTCGAGTCGCTCGACGAAAGCGAACTCGAACGCCACGACGAACCGGTCGACCTCGGCGACATCGCCGGCCTCATGGAAGGCAACCGGCGCGCCGTCTGGTTCGCGCGGCCCTCGGGCGGCGCGACGTCGCTCGCCGGCAACGTCACGGGCAGCCGCTCGCGGCTCGCGAACGCATTCGGCACGACACCCGACAAGCTGCTCGACGTGGTGCGCGAACGGCTGCGCACGCGAGGCAGGCTCGTGGAGGTGACGCGCGAAGAGGCGCCGGTGCAGCAGGTCGTCGTGACGGGGGACGCCTGCGACTTCACCACGCTGCCCGTTCATCTGCAGCACGATCTCGACGGCGCGCCCTACATCTCCGCGTCGATCGATTTCGCCGTCGATCCGCAAACCGGCTGGACCAACGTCGGCGTGCGGCGCCTGATGCTGCGCGGCCGCCGCACCGCCGGCATCGATCTCGTCGCGCCGTCGGACCTGCGCGCCATCAGCATCGCCTACGCGAAGCGCGGCGAGCGTCTGCCGATCGCGTTCGCGGTCGGCACGCATCCGGTCGATCATGTCGGCGCGACGATGCGCATTCCGGCCGACGAACTCGAACTCGTCGCGGCGCTGCGCGGCGCGCCGATGGGCGTGGTGAAATGCGTGACCAGCGACCTGCTCGTGCCCGCCGACGCCGAGTTCATCCTCGAAGGCTATCTCGACGAACGCGGCCACGCCGAACCCGAAGGACCCTATGGCGAGTTCCTCGGCTACTACGGCGGCATCAAGACCAACCCGGTGTTTCACTTGACGGCGATCACGCACCGCCGCGACGCCGTCTTCCAGACCTGCACGATCGGCGGCCGTTCGATGGCCCGCACGGACACGGCCCAACTCGCGGCGCTGCGCACCGAGGTAACGGTATGGCGCGCGCTCGAAACCGCCGTGCGCGAAGTGAGCGCCGTCTATTGCAGCCCGGCGACGGGCGGCATGTTCAACGTGCGCGTCGCGATGCAGCAGCGTGTGCCCGGCGAAGCACGCAACGCGATCGCCGCGGTCTTTGCGTCGCTTGCCAACGTGAAGCACGTGTTCGTGGTGGACCCGGACATCGACATCTTTTCCGACGAACAGATGGAATGGGCGCTCGCCACACGCTTTCAGGCCGACCGCGACCTGATGGTGCAAGCAGGGATGCGCGCGATGCCGCTCGACCCGTCGCTCGGCGGCGCGGCGCACACGGCGAAGGCCGGTTTTGACCTCACGCTGCCGCTGCTCAAGCCCGGCGAGGAGCGTCAGCTCGAGCATCGCGTGCCGACGCCGCCGCATTATGCGGGCCCGCGCTTCGAAACGCTCGAAGCCGCGCTCGAAGACGGGCCGAAGCGCTTCGTCGATCTGATGGCGGCAACCGGTACGCGCGACGGCCGCGAGATCGTGCGCTGGCTGGAAGATACAACGGCACGACGCCCGATCGCACGCGACGACGAGGGCCGCTACGGCTTCGCGTGACAACGGTTCGCGTGAACCGGTCGCCTGCCTGAGCCCCGCCCGCGTCCGCCGCCAGGATCGGCGCGCGGGCGGGACGGGATAGAATCCCGAGATACTCAGGTCGCGCAACACGCGAAGGAAACGTCGCAGATGAATCTGTCTCTCAAGCAACTCAAGGTCTTTCTTGGCGTTGCGAACGCCTCGAGCTTCACGAAGACCGCGCAAAGCATGCACCTGAGCCAAGCGGCGCTCAGCGCAATCATCCGCGAACTGGAGACGCAACTGCAGTGCCGCCTGCTCGAGCGCACGACGCGCACCGTCGCGCTCACCGATGCCGGCCGCATGTTCTACCCCACCGCCGTCAAGATCGTCGAGACGCTCGAGAAATCGGTGATCGAGCTCAACGAGCTGGGCCGGCAGAAGCAGGCGTCGCTGCTGCTCGGCTGCACGCCGATGATCGCCGCGAGCCTCATGCCGCAGGTTCTCGCGCGCTTTGCGCAGGCGCATCCCGAATCGCAGATCGAGCTCGTCGACCGCCCGCCTTCCGAGCTGCACAAGATGGTGGAAGAAGGCGATCTCGATGCCGCGTTCGGCATTTTCTTTTCCCAGCTGTCGGGCATCGACCGCGTGCCGATCTTCCCCGTGCAGCTGGTCGCCGTGACGGCGCTCGACCAGGCGGCGACGAGTGCCGTGACTCGCCCGATCAACGGCGACTGGCGCGCTCTGGAGGGCCTGCCGCTGATCACGCTGCCGAAGGACAACCCTTTGCAGCGCCTGATCGAAGCGACGCTCTCCAAGGAGGAAGTGACCTCCGGAAAGCGCATGGTCGTCGCTCACCTGCAAACGGCGATAGCGATGGCGCACGCGGGACTCGGTGTCGCCGTGATGCCGTCGTTCTGCGAGCACATCTGCCAGCACTATCGCGTGCGCGTGGAAGTGATGCGGCCTGCCGTGGAGTTTTCGTTCTATCGGATCACGCGCGCCGGACGCGGCACGCTCACCGTACTCGACCAGTTCAGCGAGATGTTCGCGCAGGCTGCGCAGCGTCGCCCCACATCGGCTCAATAGACGCCTTGCAGGCGCGCCTCCTCGCATCGAGGCGTGCGGCGATAGGCGAATTGTCGCAATCGATTGCTAGCATGTGGCCGGTCACATCCGGAACGAGAAGGCACCACATGATCGTCAATTTTCCCCAGGACGTGCGCGACTGGCTGGTCGCGCATCTCGAACGCGGCACACCGCCCGCCACTATCACCGCACAGCTCGAAGCGCAGAACGTGCCGGCCGTGCTCGCGGCGGCCATCGTCGATACGGTTGCGCACGCCGTCGCTCGCGGCGCACCGCCGCCCGCGGGGCAGCTTCACGTCGATGAAACGCCGGTCGCGGCGGCGCCCTTCCGGCACGACGAACCGCTGCATCTGGGCCGCGCGCCGGTGCTCGATGCGGGCGATCGCCGCGTGCAAGTGCTGGCGCGTCTCGAACGGCCTGCCGTCACGCTGCTCTCCGGTCTCCTCGACGCGCGCGAATGCGCCGCGCTGATCGCGCTCGCGAGGCCCCGGCTCGATGCCGTGCGCGTCGTCGATCCGCAAAGCGGCGAAGACGTGATCGCGGAACACCGCAGCAGCGAAGGCATGTTCTTCCGGCCGCTCGAAACACCGCTGGTCGAGCGCATCGAACGGCGCATCGAGAAGCTCACCGGCATACCGCTCGCACACGGCGAAGGCATACAGGTGCTGCGCTACCGGCCGGGCGCGCAGAGCACGCCGCACTTCGACTTCCTGCTGCCGGCCAACGCCGCGAACCGCGAGTCGATCGAGCGCAGCGGCCAGCGGATCAGCACGATGGTGATGTACCTGAACGATGTCGAATCAGGCGGCGAGACTGCCTTCACCGAAGCCGGCCTCTCGGTGACGGCGCGTGAAGGCAACGCCGTCTACTTCCAGTACGGCAACCGCCTGGGGCAGAGCGATCATGCGTCGGTGCATGCGGGTTCTCCCGTGCTCGCGGGCGAAAAGTGGATCGCCACCAAGTGGCTGCGGGCGCGCAGATTCGTGCCGCGCGCCTGACACGCGCGAGCATCGCCGCATTCGATTCACAGCATGCAATGAAGCGAACAAGCGGGCGCCGGGGCGCCCGCTTCGCGCTTACTGTTCGAGCCAGACGCCCACGTAGTCGCGCGTGTTGCCGCCCGCCACTGTGCCGTGCTGAATGACCGCGAGGCGGAACTGCCCGTTGATCACGTACAGCGCCGGAATCAGCCAGTCGCCATGATTGCCGGCCGGGGTCACCTCCCCGTTTGCGACCTTCGCAGCCGTATTGGTCGTCACGCCCGTGCGGCCGTCGAAGAGCGACATGTTCCCCGAGCCGTCGATCGTGAAGCTCGAATGCGTCGTAAGCGGCGTCGCCGATCCGTCGCGCAGGCAGTCCTCGTAATACACCGGGAATTTGCGCCCGCCGAGTATGGTCGGGTCGGTGATCGGCGTGCCCGCCACCATCACGTAGGTCGACTTCGTCAGTGCATTCGCGATTGCCGGATTCGGCGTGCCGAGTCCGCCGGCCACCGCTTCGCACGTCTCGACGATACCCGGCAACAGCACCGGCGTCGCCGAAGGAATGTTGCCGAGCGTGATCCCGAAGTTCGGCGTGCCGCTGACGCTCATCACGCCGTCATTGGCTGCATCCGCGGTGAGCGTGGCATAGCTCGCGCCGCCGACCGCCATCGTGCCCGTCATGGATGAAGGCGGGAACGTGAGCGTTGCCTGCGTGCCGGTCAGGCCCCCATCGAGATAGCGAAACGCGGTGAACGACTGCGTCTGCGTGACCGCTGCCGGCGCGCTTGCGCCAGCGGGCGCCGATGCAGGCGCGCCCGCAGCCGGTGCCGATGCGCCCGTGGGCGCAGGCGTGTTGTTGTCGTTATCGCCGCCACAGGCCGCCAATGAAAGAACCGTGACGAGCGCAGCCACCGCGCACGCTGATTTCTTGAGCCGCATTTTTCTTTTCCTTTTTTTTTGCCCTCTGAGGCGTCACGCGATGCGAGCCATCGACTTCGGGCATGACATGTAGAAGTGGGAACGCGGCGGAGTGTATGCGGCCTTTATGACGCGAAGACTTCAACTAGAAGTCATTTGCAATACAGGGAAGCCAATTCTTTCAGCAATCGAAAGGAACGGTACATGAAACTTTAATCATGCATGTCAACAATGCGCCAGCCTTGTGTAAAGCGGCTCGTTGCACTTCGCCGAAGCACGCGGTTCCCGATCAAGAATAAAAAGGAGCTAAAAATATGAATCCCCGGTACGAACCCGCGCAGCCAAGGCTGCGCGCCATTGCCATGTCGGCGTCCACGCTCTTCGTGATGGCCGTCGTGCCTGCCCTGCTCACCGCTTGCGGCGGCGACAGCGACAACGGCGGCACGCCCGCGGCCAGCGTCAAGGTCCAGGGCACGGTAGCCGGCAAGTATGCGAACGTCACGGTGTGCAGCGACGCCAACAACAACGGCGTGTGCGATGGCGGCGAAGCCACCGCCAAGACCGATGCGAACGGCAACTTCACGCTTACGGCGACAGCGGCGAACCTGCCGACCGTCGCCGTGATCGCTGCGAACACGCCCTACGTCGACGCGCAGACGGGCGCCGCGAAAACCACCACGCAGGCGGTCGTGTTCCGCGCGCCCGCTGCATCGAACACGGTGCTGAGCCCGCTCACGACCGAAGTCGTGCGCGAGATGGAAGCGGCCAACATCGACCAGCCGACTGCCGCCGCGAAGATCGCCGGACGCATCGGCGTGAGCGCGGACCAGGTGCTCGGCGACTTCACGACGGTCGCCGACGCCACGGCGAAGCAGGCGCTCGTCACCGAGGCCAACATCGATGCGAACCGCTTTGCCCTCGCCTCGACGATGGTCGCGCGCGGCGACGTGCTGCCCTCGACGGGCAAGCCGATGACGCTGCAGCAGGCCGAGCAGGCCGCGTTCAACCTGGAGGGCGTGCCGCGCTTCGACAACCTCTTCGTGATCATCCTCGAGAACCACACGAACAGCGCGATCGACGGCTCGCCGCTCGCACCGAAGATCACGGCGCTGCTGGATTCCGGCAACCGTGCGACGAACTACTACTCGACGGGCCAGCCGTCGGAGCCGAACTACCTCGCGCTCGGCTCGGCCGACGACTGGGGCATCACCGACGACTCCGCATGGTGGTGCATGCCCACCGGCAATACGCGCGATACGCCAACCGACCCGCTACCGAAAGGCGCGAGCGCATGCAACAACGCGACGGTCCACAACATCAAGAACGGCCGCTCGATGTTCTCGGCGATGAAGAAGGCGGGCATGACGTGGGCCGTCTACAACGAGTCGATGAACCCGGGCCAGGACGTGCGCGCCGACGGCGTCGCCGATGCCACGATCATCGCCACCGACAACCTGAATCCGTCGCTGCAACTACCGTTCCCGGGCGGTCTCTACAAGACCAAGCACAACAACTCGATGGCCTTCGACGACGTGCGCAACGACGGCGAGTTCTTCAAGGAAAACCGCACGATGGGCGGCGGCCAGTGGGACGCGGCCATCCTCGCCAGTCCGAAGCGCCCGGCCGACTGGGACGTCGATCAGCTCGGCACCGACCTGAAGACCGGTAACGTCGCGACCCTGAACTACCTGATCCCCGACCAGTGCGACGACATGCACAGCATCTCGGTCAAGGACACGACCGGCACCACGGTGGCAAGCGATTGCGCGGGCAACCCGATCATCACGCGCGGCGACAACTACACCGACTACCTCGTCAAGAAGATCCAGGCTTCTCCGCTCTGGCACAACACGAACAAGCGCGTCGGCATCGTGATCACCTTCGACGAAGGCAATGGCAACTATCTGGGCGCGGCGTCGTGCTGCGGCTGGAATGCCAACGGTACGTCGGTGAACGGCCAGCTCGGTGAAACGGCGACGGTCACCCAGCCCATCGTGAACTACAACAAGGGCAACAAGGGCAACGGTCCGATCATTTTCGGCGTGTTGACGAACCAGCCGAACGCGCCGGTCGGCATCAAGGACGCGGACGACTACAGCCACTTCTCGTTCGTGCGCACGATGCAGGACATGTTCGGCCTCGCCGACCCGGGCATCCCGACGAGCTACATGAACCGCTCGAAGTACACGCAGGCTTTTATCGCCGCCAATCTGGTTTCGCTGCCCGAGTTTCAGGGCAGCTTCAATCCGCACTATGACGCGGTGCGGCCGATGGCTTCGGTGTTCGCGCTGGCGAAGTAACGCCATGGGCGGGACGCGGCGCGCCGTGCACACGGGGCGCCGCGCCCCGCTTGGAGACTTGCACGGGCGCACGGCCGGCATGCCGGCCGTGCGCTCTTCACCCATCTGGAATTCAACATGCACTCAGGCTTGATTGCGGCTCTCGCCGCGACGCTGCTGGTCGCGGCGTGCGGCGGCGGCAACGACAACGGGCAGGCCGCATCGGCGCCCGCCGCGTCCGCCCCCGCGCCCGCATCGGATACGGCGCCAACGCTCAGCCTCGCCGCTCAGGTCGGCGAAAAGATGTTCTTCGACAAGACGCTGTCCGGCTCCGGCAAGCTTGCGTGCGCTTCGTGCCACAGCCCCGATTTCGCGTACGGGCCGCCCAACAATCTGGTGGTTCAGCTTGGCGGCCTCGACAACAACTCGCCCGGCGTGCGCACGGTGCCGTCGCTGCGCTACAAGGAATTCACGCCGCCCTACTCCGACCTGCTCGACAATCCCGACGGCGTGACGCCTCCGGGCCCCGGCGGCGGTTATACGTGGGACGGCCGTGCCGCCACGCTCGCCAGCCAGGCGCCGATTCCGCTCCTCACCTCGTACGAGATGGCGAACTCCGGGCCGGCCGCGGTCGTGAACGCGCTGAAAGCGGGCCCGTATGCGGCGCTCTTCAAGCAGGCGTTCGGCACCGACGCACTGAACGACACGGACAAGGCGTTCAACTTCGCGCTGTCGGCGTTGCAGAGCTACCAGCAGGAAGATCCCGACTTTCACCCGTACACCAGCAAGTTCGACCTGCTGCGCACCAATCGCGGCAACTACATGACCGCGCAGGAATTGCGCGGGCTCGCCGTGTTCAACGACGAGAACAAGGGCAACTGCATCGCGTGCCACCTGAGCGGCAATGCGCAGGGCGGCAGCGTCGCGCCGTTCACCGACTACTCGTTCGAAGCCGTCGCGCCGCCGCGCAATCCCGCGATCCCGGCCAATGCCGATCCGGCCCACTTCGACATGGGCCTGTGCCAGGCGACGGAAACCGGGCACTCGCCCGCCACGACGCCGCAGTACTGCGGCATGTACAAGACGCCCACGCTGCGCAACGCCGCGACGCGCCAGGTGTTTTTCCATAACGGCGCGTTCCGCACGTTGCGCGACGTCGTCGAGTTCTACAACAAGCGCGATACCAACCCGGAGCTCTTCTATTCGAAAGCGGCGGACAACAGCGTCAATATCTACGACGACCTGCCCGCCCCGTACCGCAGCAATGTCGACATGACCGTGCCGGTTGTGCATACGCGAGGCGCCGCGCCGGCGATGAGCGAGCAGGACGTCGACGATCTGGTCGCGTTCCTCGGCACGCTGACCGACGGATTCCAGCCGCCGCAGAAATGACCGCGGCGAAGAGCCGTACCCGACTTACCCAGGACCAGAACCGAAACATGAAAAGACTCACTGGATGCGTGATCGCATGCGCGCTCGCCGGATGCGGCGCGCACGAGGAAGCGAACCGCGAAAACCTCACCGCCGCCGTGTCGCAGTTTCTCGATGCGCATGGCGACATGTGCGTGGGCAAGGTCAACTGGCCCATCGACATCACGAAGGAAGAGGCGCAGGCGCACACGCCCAACTCGATGCAGTTGCCCGCGCTGAAGAAGGTCGGGCTCGTCGAGCAGAAGCAGGTCTCCGATACGACGATGCGCTTCTCCCTCACCGACGAAGGCAGGAAGTACTACCTGCACAAGCCGATGCCGAGCGTCGCGTCGGACGGCACGATGCGCATGCACGAAGGCGATCTCTGCTACGGCAAGCTGCATGTCGACAAGGTGATCGGATGGGAGCCGGTGCGCACGGAGAACGGCGCGCAACGCACGGTGGTGACGTATACGTACACGATCGATGCAGCGCCGTGGACGCGCAACCCGGACGTGCAGCAGATGTTCCCCGTCGTGGCGATGGTGGTGAAGAGCGGCGGCATGCTGCAGCTGAAGCAGGTCGTCGTTCTGACCAAGGATGGCTGGAAGGGACAAGTCGGAACGGGCTGAGTTCGAAGCGAAGGCTTCGCTCGATGAGACGCCGGCCTGCTGAAGCGGCGTCGAAAGCGAAATCGAAGGCGGAATTGAAAGGAAGCGCGATGCAGAACGACCTTACCCAGTTCGAGCTGAACTGGCTTCTCGAACTCGCCATCAACGGCAGTTCCGCCGTGCCGCGCTTCATCGCCGCACGTCTGCGTGATCTGGGATATGCGGAGCAGGTGTTCGCCGAAACGCACGCCAACCGGCGGGGCCGCGAGCGCCTGCTGGCTGCGTCGCCCGGCAAACTAAGCGCCGTCACTCCCACCCTTGCAGGCGCAGCGTGGCCCGCACGAGCCGCTGCTCCTCCTGCTCGATCTCACTGAGTCCTTCACGAACGCTGCGGATATGCGCGCTCGCCGCCTTGCGCGCCTGCACCGGCAGCCTGCCGGTGATCGCGTTATAAAGGCGCGCGTGCTGGCGGTCGATCTGGCGCTTCTGCGGCTGCCGGTGATAGAGGTTGTTCACCGACGCGAACACCGAACTCAGCATCAGATCCGTGAGCGAGCCGAGCGTATGGACCAGCACGGGGTTGTGCGACGCTTCGCAGATCGCGAGATGAAACGCGTGATCGAGCCGCGCATGGTCCGCGGCGCTGGTTTCCTTGTCGTGCGCGGCGAGCATCTCGTCGTAGCGCCGGGTGATGAGCACGAAATCGGCGGGCGTGCCGCGCAACGCCGCGAGCCGCGCGGACTCCGCCTCGAGCATCTCCCGCACTTCCAGCAAGTCATAGAGCGTGCGCGGCTGCGATCCGAGCAGATGCATCATCGGCGAAGGCGCCGGCTGCGCGGTCAGATTGGCCACGAACGATCCCTTGCCGTGCTGCGTCTCGATGATGCCGCGCGCGCGCAGGAGCTTCAGTCCTTCGCGAAGCGCCGTTCTGGAGACGCCGAGCTTGTCGGTCAGACGGCGCTCCGAAGGCAGCGTCTGGCCCGACTTCAGCACGCCGTCGACGATCAGCCGCTCGATGCGCTCGGCAACCACGTCTGCTATCTGCCGGCTGGCGCCGGTTTCGGCGGAAATCATCGTCTTTTCCTACTGGTATGACCACTCTTCGATGATACCACGCTGGCCGACCGGCATTCGTGCCAAAGCCAGTCCACAGGCTGGTTGCGAGAAAAACGCAGGCGAGCGCCCCGATCAAGAACTGGTACGACCACTGTTGATCGACCTCGACAGTGGAGGCCATTGACGCAAGAATCAGCGCGAGACACCCGGAAGCGCGGCGCCCCTGCGCCTGCGAATCCACAGGAGACTACGATGAGCTTTCAATACGACGAGCGCCTCGACGGCCCGCTCCCCACCCATGACAAGGCCGCGCTCGTCGCGGAACTCGGCGCGCTGCTGCCCGACCTGCAGCTTCTGCACGCAACTGAAGACCTTCGTCCGTTCGAGTGCGACGGCCTCTCGGCGTATCGCACGACGCCGATGATGGTCGCGCTGCCCGAGCGCGTCGAGCAGGTGCAGGCGCTGCTGAAATTCGCTACGGCGCGCAATGTGCCGGTCGTCGCGCGCGGCGCGGGCACAGGCCTGTCCGGCGGCGCGATGCCGCTCGAAAAGGGCATCCTGCTCGTGATGGCGCGCTTTAACCGCATTCTCGACATCGACCCGGAAGCAGGCACGGCCCGCGTGCAGCCCGGCGTGCGCAATCTCGCGATCTCGCAGGCCGCCGCGCCGCACGGCCTCTACTACGCACCCGATCCGTCGTCGCAGATCGCCTGCTCGATCGGCGGCAACGTGGCGGAGAACGCGGGCGGCGTCCATTGCCTGAAATACGGCCTCACCGTGCACAACATCCTGAAGGTCGAAATCCTGACGATCGACGGCGAGCGTCTGACGCTCGGTTCCGAAGCGCTCGACTCCCCCGGCTTCGACCTGCTCGCCCTTTTTACCGGATCGGAGGGCATGCTCGGGATCGTCGTCGAAGTGACGGTGAAGCTATTGACCCGACCGCAGAGCGCCAAGGTGCTGCTCGCCAGCTTCGACGACATCGGGAAGGCGGGCGACGCCGTCGCACAGATCATTGGCGCGGGCGTGATCCCGGGCGGGCTCGAAATGATGGACAACCTCTCGATTCGCGCGGCCGAGGACTTCATCAAGGCGGGCTATCCGGTCGATGCCGAGGCGATCCTGCTGTGCGAACTGGACGGCGCGGAGTCGGATGTGCGCGAGGACTGCGACCGCGTGGGCGCCCTGTTGCGCACAGCCGGCGCGACGGACATCCGCATCGCGCAGGACGAAGCCGAGCGGCAGCGCTTCTGGGCGGGCCGCAAGAACGCGTTCCCCGCGGTCGGGCGCATCTCGCCCGACTACTACTGCATGGACGGCACCATTCCGCGGCGCGAACTCGCGCGCGTGCTGAAGGGCATCGCGGAGCTGTCGGCCGAGTACGGCCTGCGCGTCGCGAACGTGTTCCATGCGGGCGACGGCAACATGCATCCGCTGATCCTCTTCGATGCCAACGCGCCCGGCGAGCTCGACCGCGCCGAGGCGCTCGGCGCGCGCATCCTCGAACTGTGCGTCGCCGTGGGCGGCAGCATCACCGGCGAGCACGGCGTGGGGCGCGAGAAGATCAACCAGATGTGCGCGCAGTTCAACAGCGACGAAATCACGCTGTTTCACGCGCTGAAGGCCGCCTTCGACCCGGCGCGCCTCCTCAACCCGGGCAAGAACATCCCGACGCTGCACCGCTGCGCCGAATTCGGCTCGATGCACGTCCATCACGGCGCACTGCCGTTTCCGGAACTGGAGCGCTTCTGATGCGACGCGAATTCGATTCGATGGACGACAGCGAGCGGCTCGTCGCCCAGGTTCAGCGCTCGCTCGCGAGCCGCACGCCGCTGCGCATCCGCGGCGGGGACAGCAAGGCGTTCCTCGGCCGCGCGGTGGACGGCGAGGAACTCGATACGCGCGGCCATCGGGGCATCGTCAGCTACGACCCGACCGAGCTCGTCGTGACGGCGCGCGCGGGAACGCCCGTCGCCGAACTAAGCGCGCTTCTCGACGACGCCGGCCAGATGCTGCCGTGCGAGCCGCCCGCGTTCGGGACCGCCGCGACCGTCGGCGGCGCCGTGGCAAGCGGCCTGTCGGGCCCGCGCCGGCCGTGGTCCGGCTCGGTGCGCGATTTCGTGCTCGGCTGCCGCGTCATCACGGGGCAGGGAAAGCATCTGCGCTTCGGCGGCGAGGTGATGAAGAACGTGGCGGGCTACGACATGTCCCGGCTGCTCGCGGGCAGTTTCGGCTGCCTGGGCGTGTTGACGGAAGTGTCGCTCAAGGTCCTGCCGAAGCCTCGCGAACGCCGCAGCCTGTCGCTCGAACTCAACGCCGCCGAAGCGCTGCGCGAGCTTTCCGCGTGGCGCCGCGCCGCGCTGCCGGTGAGCGGCGCATGCCATGTCGACGGCACGCTGCACGTGCGGCTCGAAGGCGGCACGGGTTCGGTTGCGTCGGCGGTCGATCGCATCGGCGGTGCCGGACTCGACACGGGCTTCTGGGAGTCGCTGCGCGAACAGCGCCTGCCGTTCTTCGACGATCCGCGGGCGCTCTGGCGTCTGTCGGTGCCGAACAATACGCCGCTCGAAGCGCTGCCGGGCGCGGTGCTGATCGACTGGGCGGGCGCGCAGCGCTGGCTCAAGAGCGATGCGCCCGCCGCAACGATCCGGCAGATCGCGCAGTCGGCGGGCGGTCACGCGACGTGCTTCACGCCGCTTGCCGCGAGCGAGCCGTTTCATCCGCTCGCCGCGCCGCTCTTGCGCTTTCATCGCCAGTTGAAACAGCAGCTCGACCCGCACGGGATCTTCAACCCGGGGCGCATGTACGCCGACCTTTGACGCGACCGACATCATGCAGACGAACCTTAGCGAACACGCCCGAACGCTGCCCCGCGCCGACGAAGCGGAGAGCATCCTGCGCTCCTGCGTGCACTGCGGCTTTTGCAACGCGACCTGCCCGACGTATCAGATTCTCGGCAACGAGCTGGACGGTCCGCGCGGCCGCATCTATCTGATCAAGCAACTGCTGGAAGGCGAACCCGTCACGGCGAAGACGCAACTGCATCTCGACCGCTGCCTCACCTGCCGCAACTGCGAAACGACATGCCCGTCGGGCGTCACGTATCACGCGCTGCTCGACATCGGCCGGGCGGAACTGGAACGGCGGGTCGAGCGCCCGGCCTCCGAACGGCTGCTGCGCGAGGGCTTGAGGCGCGTGATTCCTCACCCGGCCGTCTTCGACGCACTGCTGAAAACGGGCCGCGCCGTGAGTCCATTCCTGCCCGACGCGATCAGGCGCAAGATCCCGAAGCGCGCGATCGCGCCGAAAGCGCGGCCCGCGCCGCGGCACGCCCGGCGCGTGCTGATGCTCGAAGGCTGCGTGCAGCCGTCGCTGTCGCCGAACACGAACGCGGCCGCCGCGCGCGTGCTCGACAGGCTGGGCATCAGCGTGTCGGGCGCACCGCAGGCCGGATGCTGCGGCGCCACCGACTATCACCTGAATGCTCAGGAAGCGGGCCTCGCGCGGGCGCGCCGCAACATCGACGCGTGGTGGCCCGCCGTGGAAGCGGGCGCCGAAGCGATCGTGCAGACCGCGAGCGGCTGCGGCGCCTTCGTGAAGGAGTACGGCCACCTGCTGCGCGACGATCCCGCCTACGCCGCCCGCGCCGAGCGGATCAGCGCAATGACGCGCGATCTGGTCGAGGTGCTCGCCGCCGAGCCGCTCGATGCGTTGCGCGCGGCTGCGGGCCGGCGGATCGCCTTTCACTGCCCCTGCACGCTGCAGCACGCGCAGAAACTCGGCGGCGCGGTGGAAGGCGTCCTTCAGCGGCTCGGCTTCGACCTCACGTCCGTCCCCGACGCGCATCTGTGCTGCGGCTCGGCCGGCACCTATTCGATCACGCAGCCCGCGCTCGCCGAATCGCTGCGCAAGAACAAGCTCGATGCGCTGGAAAGCGGACGCCCGGAAGTCATCGCGACGGCGAACATCGGATGCCAGACGCATCTCGACGGCGCGGGCCGCACCGCCGTGCGTCACTGGATCGAGCTCGTCGAGGAAGCGCTGCCGTAACGCAGCGCGGGCGGCTTGCGTTTCCGCGAACCGCCCGCGCGTTGCCCGCCGTCGCTCTTTACGCGTGTCCGACGCTGAAGCGCGCAGCCGGCCTGCTGTGCGACAGGTTGGGCTTGAGCGCCGTGCGCGCGGTTTCGTACGCGTCCCAGTCGGCTGCATCGGGCAGGGACGGAATCGTGATGGTCTCGCCCATGTCGAAGCCCGCGAGCGCGGCATCGACCATGTCGTCGGCCGACATCACGATGCTCTGCGGCAGGTTGTCCGCCGGATGGCCGGCGATGTCCCAGAACTCGGTGCGCGTCGCGCCCGGAAGCACAGCCTGCACGCGCACGCCCTTGTCGCCGAGCTCGTGTTGCAGCGAGCGCGTGAACGCAAGCACGAACGCCTTCGTGCCGCCATACACGCCGTTGAGGATCTCCGGCGCCACCGCCGCGATCGACGAGACGTTGATGATCGCCCCCTTCCCGCGCGCGACGAAGCCCGGCGCGACCGCCTGCGTGAGCCGCGTAAGCGCCACCACGTTGAGCTGGATCATCGACGCCATCCTGGCGGGGTCCGACTGCAGCAGCGGCGCCGCCGCGCCGACACCGGCGTTGTTGACCAGCATCGTGATGCGCGGATCGTCGCGCAGGATCGCTTCGACACGGCCGATGCCGGCGTCGGCGTCGAGGTCGGCGGGCACGATCTCGACCGCGCGGCCGGTTTCGCTCGTGATACGCGCGGCGAGCTGCTCGAGGCGCTCGCGGTTGCGGGCGACGAGCACGAGATCGTAGCCGCGGCGCGCGAGACGGTCGGCGTAAAGGGCGCCGATACCCGACGAGGCGCCGGTCACGACCGCCACGCCCTGTTGCGATGAATTCGACATGTTGATTCTCCTGAATGGTCTCTTGAGGTCCGGCACGATGCCGGGATGCTTGAGACGGAGAATAGGTTCATACTATGATGTCTTCAATGTCATAGATGCCACTTTTTAGGACATCGCAGGAGAAATCGCCATGCTGCGCGTCGGAATCATCCTTTACCCCGGTTTTCAGGTGATGAACCTGGCCGTGACGACCGTGTTCGAATTCGCCAATCTCACGACGGATGAACCGCTCTACGAGGTCGCGCTGCTCTCCGAGCACGGCGGGCCGGTGGCGACTTCATCGGGGTTCGCCGTGCTCACGCAGCCGTTCGACGACAGCCGCTTCGACACGATTCTGGTCGTCGGCGACAACTTCGTCGAGCCGGCGCCGCCCGCGGTCATCGCGTTTCTGAGGGAAGCGGGGACGACCGCGCGCCGCATCGGCGCGACCTGCACGGGCGCGTTCCAGCTGGCCGAGGCGGGCCTTCTCGACGGCCGCCGCGCGACCACGCACTGGTTTCACGCAGCGGCGCTGCAGCGCACGCACCCGCGCCTGAAGCTCGATGAAGACCGGATCTTCATCGTCGACGGGCCGGTGTGGACGTCGGCCGGCATGACCGCGTGCATCGATCTCGCGCTGGCCCTCGTGGAACACGACACGAGCGCGGAAATCGCGCGGCGCGTCGCAAGAAAGCTGGTGGTCTATCACCGGCGCTCGGGCGGCCAGTCGCAGTTTTCCGCGCTGCTCGACCTGGAACCGAAGTCCGACCGCATCCAGACCGCGCTGACCTATGCGCAGCAGCATCTGAAGACGGATTTGTCGGTCGAAGACCTGGCGAAGGCGGCCCATCTGAGCCCGCGGCAGTTCAGCCGCGCGTTTCGCGAGGAAACCGGCCAGACGCCGGCGAAGGCGATCGAGCATCTGCGCGTCGAGGCCGCGCGGCTGATGCTGGAGTCGGGGCGGCATGGCGTCGACGTGGTCGCGCGCGATACGGGTTTCGGCGATCGCGAACGCATGCGGCGTGCGTTCCTGCGCGCGTTCGGCCAGCCGCCGCAGGCGATACAGCGCATGGTGCAGGGCAGCGGCGCCTGAGCGGCATGTCTGCCCGTCGCAGACAGTATGGCCTTCGGCAGTTTCGCGCTTCTGCATGACACCCGCGTGACGCGCAAGCCATTCATCTGACGTTCACATTTGACGAACGGTCGTTTCCCAAATGCGGTTGGACAGCACCCGCATGTCGCGCCTACGCTCTTTTTAGTGCCTCAGCCTGGGGCAATCGTCTGATCGACGAACCGCAGGGCCGCTGAAAGCAGTTCATGCTGGAAACCGCGGCCGTCCTTCTCCAACCCCTCTCATTTCCGAAGCACGAAATCGCGCTAGGAGGTCGGCGTCGATGATTTGCGATTTACCCACGGTCCTTCCCGAATTGCTGCCGCGTCTCTGGACCTTCGCCATGCGCCTGTCCGACGACCGGCACGTCGCGAACGATCTGGTCGAGCGCGCCTGCGCTTTCGGCCTGAAGGAATCGCGCAGGACGCAATCCTGCGGCTCCGCGCTTTGCAGGATGTACTCCTCGATTTATTCGATGTGGGCCGCAGCCTCCGGCAAGTCCGCGGCTTTTGCGGACCCGGCGCGCGAGCGCGGCAAGCATGCCGCGACGCGCACGCCGGCCGGGTGCGCCGCCATGACGACCGCGGATCGCATCATCGCGGCGGTGAGCGCGCTGCCGCATGCCGAGCGCGTCGTGTTCCTGCTCGTCGCGGTGGAAGGGCTCAGCATCGACGAAGCCGCACAGATACTCGATATCCCTCCGCATGCGGTGTCGCGCCGCCTGTACGAGGGACGGCTCGCCATCGGCAACCAGATGCTCGACGAGTGTCCGCCCGCCGCGGCCTCGCGTTGAAACGTTTGCGGGATAGCTGCGGACCCACGCTGCAGAGACTCGCGCGGCGGCGCCTCTTTCGTGCGCCTCTGACGCATCCCTCCGTCGCGTCCGCCGACCCGAATCGACCCGAATCGACCCGAATCGCGCGCCCGTCACACGCCCGTCACACGCCCGGCGAGCTAACAATTTCTTCATGCTCCTTCTATGGCTTTGCAGATGGCTTCACCGCAGCATGAACCCAAGCGATCGGATTCCGGCACTGCAATCATGCAGGACGTCTCCGATCGTCGTGGCGGACGGCCGCTGGCCGTCCGTGTCTTCAGGCCACAGTGGAGCAAGCCAATGATATTGCTGCGAATGGTAACGACATGCGCCTGCGCGCTTCTGGTAACCCATGCCTGGGCTCAGGACCACGCATCGCCGCCCAACGACAGCCCGCAAGGCACGCAGGACGTAGGCGGCGCCACGATGACGCGAAGCGACGCAGGACCGCCGCCAGGCCTCACGCGGCAGCAGGTCCAGCAGGAACTCATCGGCGCGCGGCAATCGGGCGGGCCGCGCGACCCGATGGAGCGGCTCTATCGCGGCGGCAGCCGCTGAACGACGGAGCGCCCGCGCGGCGCGCTGCACGCCGCACGGCGCACCCGTTACCGGGCATTCTGGAAGTCGCGGAAATCGAGCGTGACGAAGCCGCTCGCCTCGTTTTTCGCGCGGCCTTTCGCGATCGCGGCGACCGTGCTCACGTGCGCGCTGCCGTGGGCCGTCCCCGCCGCGACGCGCACGGCGCCCGCTGAAAGCCGCACGAAGCCGAAG
>Ga0163162_10000654_pt1 | contig 32058 bp, 27 predicted proteins | sample S55metaG_FD_115310 | JGI IMG/M metagenome (GOLD analysis project Ga0163162, IMG submission 115310) | Switchgrass rhizosphere microbial communities from Kellogg Biological Station, Michigan, USA - S5-5 metaG | ecosystem: Host-associated > Plants > Roots > Rhizosphere > Soil | place: USA... | reverse complement strand
GATGGGCCACACGGCGATCCATCCGCTGCGCTGGCTGCTCGCGCCGCTGCTGCTCGTGCACATCGCCGTCGCGGCATTCTGGTTCGGCGCGCTCTGGCCGCTGCGCGAGGTCGCACTCGGCGAGCCGGCGGAACAAGCCGGGGCCGCGATCGCCGCATACGCGAAGCTCGCCGCGCGACTCGTGCCCGCGGTGCTGATCTGCGGCGCACTGATCGGGCTCGTATTCATCCGCAGCGTGGCGGAGCTCGCAACCGCATCCGGCGCGCTGGTGCTCGGCAAAGCGGCCGCGTTCGGCGTACTGATGTATCTCGCGGCGTTGAACAAGGGGCGGTACGCGCCCGGCGTCGCGGCGGGCGAACCGGGCGCGGTGCGCTCGTTCCGGCGGACCGCGGCTGCGGAGTGGTCCGTGCTCGCGGCGGTGCTCGTCGCGACCGCGCTGATGACCGCGCTCTTCGCGCCGGCTCATCTCGAGGGCGCGTTCGGATCGCATCTGCTCGAGCCCCACACGGGCCAGGCGCCCAGTCCTAGTTCTCCAGGCGCGGCGTCCCCGATCGAGAGTCCGCCGGACAAAGCTCGATAGGGCGCCGCGCGGACAGCGGCAGCGCCGGAAATCGCCGATCGCTCGCTTGGAGCGGCTTGGCAAACCCGCGCCGAGTGCCGATAATTGCGCCCCTCGCGTGGGGCAGTAGCTCAGCTGGGAGAGCGCCGCGTTCGCAATGCGGAGGTCGAGGGTTCGATCCCCTTCTGCTCCACCAATCCCGCCAGCACGGGGGCGTGCCGCTCGCGCCAGGCTGAGGTATCGTCCGTCCGCCAAGAGCCCAAACGCGAGGTTCTCATGAAGACCGCCTATGCCGTAGCGACCTTCGCTTCGTTGGTCGCAGTGTTGTACTTGTCGCCCGCGCCTCAGGTTTCTGCGGTCGCGACTGCGTCTGCCGCCGAATCATGCCCGGCCTTCCTAAACCAGGAGTACCGCAAGCTGCACTCCTCGCACAACGTGAACCTGTGCACGCTGGTCGCGGGCAAACCGATGTTGATCGTGAACACGGCGAGCCATTGCGGCTTCACGCCGCAGTTCAAGGGACTGGAGGAGGCGTACCAGAAGTACAAGGCGAGGGGGCTGGTCGTAGTCGGTTTCTCGTCGGACGACTTCAATCAGGAAGCCAAGGACGAGGCCGAAGCGGCCACGATGTGCTTCATCAACTACGGCGTGAAATTCACGATGCTCGCGCCTCAACACGTGAAGGGACCCGAGGCTAACGCCGTGTTCAAAGAGCTCGCGCGGCAGACCCAAGAGCCGAAGTGGAACTTCAACAAGTACCTGGTCACCGCCGATGGCAGGGTGGCGCAGTACTTCGACAGCGCTGTGGCGCCGGATTCGCGACAATTCACCGAGGCGGTTGAGAAGCTACTGAAGTAGCTTGTGCCGGGCGCGTTGCAACAGGGACTTCACCATGCTCATTCGCCATCTTGCCGCCGCGCTACTCGTTGCGGCAGTTCAACCGGCGTTCGCTCAGCAGCCTTGCTCTGAGCTGACGGCTCTCAAGCTTCCGCACACCGCGATTCTGTCAGCGGTAGTTGTCCCGGAGGGTCCAGTGCAGCCGCTCGCGGGGTTCGGCAACACGAATCCCGTTGTGGCCCCGGCGCGTTGCGAGGTGCAAGCGATCACGCGGCCCACTAAGGATTCCGAAATTCGCATACAGATCTGGCTCCCGACGTCCGGCTGGAACGGCAAGTACTTGCAGGTTGGCAACGGTGGCTGGGCCGGATCGATCGATCAAACTGCTTTAGTCGATCCCTTGCAGCGTGGGTATGCTGTCGCGGCGACTGACGACGGCCATCGAAGTGACGGCCCCTTGCCCGCTGCGCCGTGGGCGGTAGGCCACCCGGAAAAGCTTATCGATTTCGGTCATCGCGCTGTCCATGAGACCAGCGTGCAGGCGAAGGCCATCCTGCACGCGCATTTTGGGAGCGAGCAGGGCCGAAGTTACTTCAGCGGTTGCTCGGACGGCGGACGCGAAGCGCTCATGGAGGCACAGCGCTACCCCGAGGATTTCGACGGGATCATCGCCGGGGCGCCCGCAAACAACTGGTCGCACTTATTCACCGCTTTCGTATGGAACGAGCAAGCCCAGGCGGAAACCGCAATCCCGCCTGCGAAGCTGCCGGCGATCCAACATGCGGTGCTTGCCGCATGCGATGTGCTCGATGGAGTAAAGGACGGTCTCATCGAAGACCCGCGAGCGTGCCACTTCGATCCCGCTTCGATGCTCTGCAAAGTCGGCGATACGTCGGACTGTTTGACTGAGCGCGAGATCACCACGTTGCGGAAGATCTACAGCGGACCAAAGAATCCGCGCACTGGAAAACAGATCTTCCCGGGATGGCCCATGGGCGCCGAGGCTGTTCCGGGCGGTTGGTCGCCGTGGATTCTGCCGCCGGGCATTCAGGCGGCGTTCGGAAACTCTTACTACGGGCAGGTCGTGTTCGAGCAATCGAATTGGGATTTCCACAAGCTCAATTTCGACACCGATGTCGAATTCGGCGACGCGAAAGCAGGGCCGGTGCTGAATGCCACCAGCCCCGACTTGCGTTCGTTTCGCGCGAATGGCGGCAAACTGATCCAGTATCACGGCTGGGGCGACGCGGCCATTTCGCCTTTGAGCTCAATCGAATACTACGAGAGCGTGCGCGCCTTCCTCGGCCGCTTCCCGGACGCCAGGCGCGCGAGCGCGAACAAGGACCTGGACGACTTCTATCGCTTGTTCCTGGTTCCGGGCATGGGGCATTGCTCGGGCGGCATTGGTCCGAACGATTTCGGCAACGGTCGCAATTCCACGCGTACGGATGCCGAGCACAACATTCTCACGGCGCTCGAAGCGTGGGTTGAGCGAGGCGCGGCTCCGGCCAAGATTATCGGATCAGGAACGGTCGCGACGGACCCGACCCAAACCCTGACGCGCCCGCTGTGTCCGTATCCGCAGACAGCGCACTATCTCGGCCGCGGTAGCTCGAATGACGCGGCAAACTTCTCGTGCAACTCACCAGCCGACGTGCGGTAATCGTAAGAGCTCACGCCGCGGGGAGGGCGACGTGGACCGGAATCTGAGCTGGACGAAAGGCGCTTCTGAGCCACCTCTGCTCGAAACAACGATTGGGCAGGCGCTCGACGAAGCCGCGGAGCGCTGGGGCGACGCCGATGCGTTGGTCTCGTGCGCCCAGTCCGTGCGCTGGAGCTGGCGCGAGCTCGCAAGCCGCGCGGATGCGATGGCGGCTGGACTGTTGGCGCTGGGGCTACAGCCTGGGGACCGAATCGCGGTTTGGGCGCCGAACTGTGCGGAATGGGCGTTGACCCAGTTCGCGTCGGCCAAAATCGGTCTCATCCTGACAACGATCAATCCCGCATACCGAATCATTGAGCTCGAGTCCGCTTTGAATCAGGTGGGAGCCAAGGCCATCGTGGCCGCCGAACGCTTTAGGGGGACCGAGTATGTAGAGATGTTGGAGGCGGTCGATGCGCGAACGGTAAAGCACCGGATCAAGATCGGCGGTGCGCCGCAGCCGCCGTGGCTTCAGTTCAACGATGTCGCCCGCGGAGACGGGGAGCACGGCCGCCGCCGAGTCCGCGAGATTGGCGCACGCTTGGACCGTCACGACCCGGTCAACATCCAGTTCACGAGCGGCACAACCGGAATACCCAAAGGCGCAACGCTGTCGCACCGGAACATTTTGAACAACGCCTGGTTCGTCGGACGCGCGCAGCACCTCGAGCATGGGGATCGAATCGGCGTGCCTGTGCCGCTCTACCACTGTTTCGGGTTAGTCATGGGCAACCTAACTGGCGTCACGTGTGGTGCGACGGTGGTGTATCCCTCCGCCGGTTTCGACGCGGAGGCGACACTTCGAGCAATCGAAGCGGAACGTTGCACTGCCCTCTACGGTGTGCCCTCGATGTTCATTGCGGAGCTAGCCCATCCCGACATCGCTCGCTTCGACTTATCGTCGTTGCGGACGGGCATCATGGCAGGATCGCCATGCCCGATAGAGGTGATGAAGCAAGTCTGCGAGAAGATGCACATGACGGGCGTGACCATCGCCTACGGAATGACCGAGACCAGTCCCGTAAGTTTTCAGAGCGCCGTGGATGATCCAATTGAACGGCGTGTGTCAACGATTGGTCGGGTTCAGCCGCATATCGAAGTGAAGGTGATCGATGAGAACGGCCGGACGACGCCGCGCGGCGTCCCGGGAGAGCTGTGTACGCGCGGCTACTCGGTGATGCTTGGTTACTGGGACGATCCCCAGCGCACGGCGGAGGTCATCGATGCCGAGGGTTGGATGCACACCGGCGATCTGGGGACGCTGGATGAGGAGGGGTACGCGAACATCGTGGGACGAATCAAGGACATGGTTATCCGCGGTGGCGAGAACATCTATCCGCGCGAGATCGAGGAGTTCCTTCACTCGCATCCGAAGATCGCAGACGTTCAAGTCGTCGGCGTACCCGACCCCCGTATGGGAGAGGAACTGTGCGCCTGGATCCATCTCGCTCCCGGCGAGAGTTGTAACGAGGAGGAGATCCAGAACTTTTGCCGCGGCCGCATCGCTCGTTACAAGATTCCCCGGTACGTCCGGTTCGTGGAAGGGTTTCCTCTTACCGCCTCCGGCAAGGTGCAGAAGTTCGTCATTCGCGAGCAGATGATTCGAGAGTTGAACTTGACCGTCGAGGCTACAGCCTAGCCCAACGCCGCGGAGCTCGACTTACGCCAGAATGACGCTCGCCAATTCCGATGGATTTTCGACCGATGCGAAGTGTCCGGTATCTTTGAGCGTGACCATGTGCGTGCTTACAGGGAGCAGCGCCCGCGTCCGCTCCCGCTCATCAGGGCGCGACCAATCGCTGCTTCCGTAAACAAGCGTTACGGGTGCCGAGATCGCCCTATATTGGTCCCGCGCCTCGCTCCACGATCGCCAGCCTGCCAGCACCTTACGCGCAGCCCGCTTGTATCCGGGGCGCTTCGCCACCTGATCGAACTCGGCAAGTAGATCGGGAGGCAGCTTGCGCGGGTCGTGATATCCGCCGCCCATGATCTTGCCGAGCACCATCTTGTTTTCCACCGAAGCGTTGAATGCGCCGAGAATCGGAATTTGCAAACTGCCGATGATGACATTCGCGAACCAGTTGCCACGCCGGATGCCGTCTCCATAACGCATTTCGTAGTCGTAAGGGTTGATCGCGAACACGCGTTTGATCCGCTGCGGAATTGCGGCAGCAACAGTCAGCGCCAAGGCGCCGCCGATCGATTCGCCTACGAGCGTAACGTCGGTAAGGTTGAGCTTCCCGATGAAGCCGACGACGCCTTGCCTGAAATACGGTTCGTCCAATCGTGCGCGCGGGTCGATCGGCGAATGACCGTGTCCGGGGAGATCGATGGCATAAACCGTATACGACTTGGCGAGAGCGGGCGCCAAATCGCGAAAATACTCCAGCTGTGTGCGAATCGAATGCATAAGGACCAACGGTGGCCCATTGCCGGTCCTTTCGTAACGCAGACTAAGCGCATCCGATATTTGCAGGAGGACTGGCTTCGACTCGGGCGGGTTTGTCATTTCGTTCTCTTCGCTTCGCTAATTAACGAACGGCGCTGACGAGATTGCTCTCTGTGTTGCGGGTATCCCATCCGCCCCCCAAGGCCCGAAAGGAAGCAATCGCGGCGCGCGTCGCTTCGGTTTGCGCTTGGGCCGTCGCGTCGCGCATTTGCAGCAGATTGCCGTCGGCGTCCAGCACCTCGATCAGGCTCACGACACCACGTGTGTAGGCGGCGAGCGCGCTGTCGCGCGCACGCGCGAGCGAAGTTTCACCCTGGGTCAGGATTCCGACCTGGGTTTCACGATTGACGAGGGCCGAAAACGAGTTCTCCACTTCCGCCGTCGCGCGCAGAACCGCCAGCCGGTATGCCGCGAGCGCCTCGGCCTGTTGACCACGCGCCGCGGCGATCTGCGCTTCCACTCGACCGAAGTCGAACAAGCGCCAGCGGAGCCCCAGCAGGCTCGCGGATTGCTTAGCACCGTTTGTGAAGAGGTTGCCGCTCGAGATCGCGGTAGCACTGCCGAGCAGCGCGCCGAGAGAGAACTTGGGGTAGTACTCCGAAATGGCGACGCCAATGCGTGCGGTGGCTGCCGCAACGCGACGCTCGGCCACGATGAGGTCCGGTCTGCGTCGGATCATTTCAGCGGGAGTGCCGGTTTCGTCGAGGCCCGGCGCGACCGGGATCGGCGCTGCTGCGTTCAACTCGGCGCCGTACGTGCCAGGCTGTGCTCCGAGAAGCACGTCCAGTGCATTCATCGCCGCGTCGAGAGCGCTTTCCAAAACGGGAATCTGTGCATCGACCTGCGCGAGCGAGCCTTCCGCTTGGCGCATCTGCAGATCGGCGGCTATCCCTTTCTCGTACTGGAGCTCGATCGTGGCTAGAAGTTGACGGCGGGTCTCCGCTTGTTGTCGGGCGATCGCGATGCGCGCCTGTAGACCTCGAATCGTCACGTACACGTCGGCCGTTTGCGCGGCGACGGCCAACTGTGTCGCGATGGCGCCGGCTTCGGTCGCCTGATACTCCGCGCGTGCCGCTTCCCGCCCTCGCCGCAAGCCGCCGAAAATATCCACTTCCCAGCTAGCGCCGACGTCGGCTTCGTAATAGTGGCCACTGCGATCGAAGTCGGGAGCGGTATCGAGTACCTGCCCCAGCGGAGTCTCGATGGACTGGTAAACCTTTGCGCCTTGCGCGCTCAAGGTCCCCGCTGGAAGCAATGCCGAGTCGGTCTGACGTAGCGCCGCGCGCGATTGCGTAACACGCGCCGCCGCTTGAACGATGTCGAGATTCTGTCCGAGAGCCAGATCGACAAAATGCGTCAGCAAGGGATCCTCGAACCCCGCCCACCACGACTCGAGCTCCGTTTTGTTCCGGGCGGGGCGATGCGTAATACCGTCTTTGCCCAGAAACTCGGTCGACACGTCGACGTCGGGCGGGCGGTAGTTCGGGCCTACGGCGCACGCCGTCATGAGGCCGGCGCTGAGCATCAGGAGCAGAGAACGAAGCGGCTGCATCGGACTTCCCTGGGTTGAGTTGTTGTGACTATAATCGCTTATGGTCACTCGTTGTCAAGAGGTAGCCGCCGAGGTATCCTTTCTCCATGAGCGAAATTCTCCCTTCAGCGGGCCAGTCGCGGGGCCCGGCCGAGCACGACGTTCGTGACCAAATCGTCGCGGCGGCTGAAACGCATTTCAGCCGTTACGGCTACCAGAAGACCACCGTCTCGGACTTGGCCAAGGCGATCGGTTTCTCGAAGGCCTATATCTATAAGTTCTTCGACTCCAAGCAGGCCATCGGCGAGGCGATCTGTTCCAAAACCTTGACTACGATCATCGCGGCGGTCGAAGAGGCCGTGGCCGGCGCGACGAGTCCACCGGATAAATTCCGCCGTATGTTCAGAAGCTTAACGACCACAGGCGTTGGTCTGTTCTTCAACGATCGAAAGCTTTACGACATCGCCGCGGCTTCGGCGGCCGAAGGCTGGCCGTCCGCACGTGCTTATGCGAAACGCATCAAGCAGATCGTGACGGACATCATCCGCGAGGGTCGAGAGAGCGGTGATTTCGAGCGCAAGACGCCGCTCGACGAGACGTCACACGCGATTTTTCTCGTCGTTCAACCCTACGTGAATCCGCTGCTTCTCCAGTACAACCTGGACCTCGTCGAGGACGCGCCAGTGCAACTCTCGAGCTTGGTGTTGCGCAGCTTGGCTCCGTAGCTTCTGTAGTGACTATTGACAGAAATAGTCACTAGTCGTAGCCTACAGCCTTCGAATCCCGGAGGCTCTTATGTTCCAGCGCCACACCCCCTTGCTCATTGCCGTCCTTGGCTCTTTGCCCGTCTTCCTAACCGCGTGCAGCGACGGCAATTCGGCAACTGATCCGCGAATGCAGGCGCCGCTGGTGCGAGCAGGGATTGTCGAAACTGCCGCAGATGCCGAGCGTTCCTTCACCGGCGTCGTCGCTGCTCGCGTTCAGAGCGACCTGGGATTCCGCGTCCCCGGAAAGATCCTCGAACGCATGGTCGACTCGGGACAAACGGTCAGGCGCGGCCAGCCGCTCATGCGCATCGATCCCACGGACCTCAGGCTCGCGATGCGCGCGCACGAGCAGGCCGTTGCTGCCACTCGCGCGCTCGCGCAGCAGTCGGCGGACGACGAGGTGAGGTACCGCGACCTCGTGGCCGCAGGCGCGGTGTCCGCATCCGCCTATGACAAGGTGAAAGCTGCCGCGGAGTCGGCAGCCGCGCAGCTCGATGCGGCCGAAGCACAGGCAGAAGTTGCACACAACGAGACCGACTATGCTGTGCTGGTTTCCGACGCGGATGGTGTGGTCGTGGAGACTCTGGCCGAACCGGGGCAGGTCGTCGCTGCCGGCCAGATCGTAGTGCGAGTGGCGCATGCCGGACGGCGAGAAGCGGTCATCGAACTTCCCGAAACGCTGCGGCCCGCCATTGGTTCGACCGGCCGCGCCACGTTATATGGCAGCAGTCTCGTCGGCTCCGCGAAGCTGCGACAGTTGTCGAATGCTGCAAGCCGCCAAACCCGAACCTTTGAAGCTCGTTACGTACTAGACGGCGAAATCGCGGACGCGCCGCTCGGCTCGACGATCGCTATTCGGATCCCGGCCGTTCACACGCCCGATAGCCGGTCGGCCGCGTCATGGCGGGTACCCATCGGTGCGATCTTCGACCCGGGAACCGGAGCCGGCGTATGGCTCGTCCAAGGGGCCCCGCCACAGGTCACGTGGCGCGCGGTGCAAATCGTCAGCCTCAGCGACGACGCTGCTTCCGTCCGCGGCAGTCTCATGGCGGGCGATCGAGTCGTTGCGCTCGGCGCGCATCTGCTGCGCGAGGGTGAGCACATTCGACTCGCAGAAAGCGATGCCGGACGAACCTTGACCTCCAGCAGCGGCGCACAGCCATGAACGGATTCAATCTTTCCGCCCTCGCGGTGCGTGAGCGCTCGGTCACGCTATTTCTGCTACTCGCGATTTCAATCGCCGGAGTCGTGGCCTTCCTCGAGCTCGGCCGCGCCGAAGACCCTTCATTCACGATCAAGCAAATGACCGTTGTAACGGCTTGGCCGGGAGCAACGGCAAAGGAGATGGAGGAGCTGGTGGCGGAAAGATTGGAGAAGCGGATGCAGGAGCTCCGCTGGTATGACCGAACGGAGACGTTCACGCGACCAGGCCTGGCTTTCACCGTGGTGGTCTTGCGCGACAGCACGCCGCCGTCCGAGGTCCCCGAGGAGTTCTATCAGGCGCGAAAAAAGCTCGGCGACGAAGCCAACAGTCTGCCGCGAGGCGTGTTCGGTCCCATCGTGAACGACGAATACGCCGACGTGACCTTTGCGCTCTATGCGTTAAAAGCCAAAGGTGAGCCGCAGCGGCGCCTAGTCCGGGATGCGGAAGCTCTGCGCCAGCGCCTGCTGCACGTCCAGGGCGTCAAGAAAGTAAACATCATCGGCGAACAGGCGGAACGAATCTTCGTCGAGTTCTCCTATGATCGCCTCGCGACGTTGGGTGTCACTCCTCAAGATATTTTCGCTGCGCTCAACAGCCGCAACGTCGTGACTGCGGCCGGTTCGATCGAGGCCAAGGGCCCGCAAGTCTTCATCCGGCTCGATGGCGCCATCAACGATCTGGAGCAGATTCGAAGCACGCCCGTCGCCGCCCAAGGCCGCACGCTCCAGCTTTCCGACATCGCCGAGGTGAAGCGCGGCTACGAAGACCCCGCGACCTTCCTGATCCGGAGCAACGGCGAGCCCACCGTCCTGCTCGGGGTCGTGATGCGGGAGGGATGGAATGGGCTTGATCTCGGCAAGGCGCTCGACGCCGAGGTGACGGCGATCAACGCGGAGATGCCGCTCGGCGTGGGTCTATCCAAAGTCACGGATCAGTCCGTCAACATCCGCACGTCAGTCGACGAGTTCATGGTCAAGTTCTTCGTGGCCTTGGGCGTCGTGATGCTGGTGAGCTTCATCAGCATGGGATGGCGCGTCGGCATCGTGGTTGCAGCGGCCGTTCCGCTGACGCTCGCCGCGGTATTCGTCATCATGGCGGCGACCGGCAAGGACTTCGATCGCATCACACTCGGCTCGTTGATTCTGGCGCTCGGGCTCCTGGTGGACGATGCCATCATCGCCATAGAGATGATGGTCGTGAAGATGGAGGAGGGCTATGACCGCGTCAGCGCCGCATCGTATGCGTGGAGTCATACCGCGGCGCCGATGCTTGCGGGAACCTTGGTGACCGCGATCGGTTTCATGCCGAATGGCTTCGCCAAGTCGACCGCCGGCGAATATACCAGCAACATGTTTTGGATCGTCGGCTTTGCGCTGATCACATCCTGGATCGTTGCGGTGGTGTTCACGCCCTATCTCGGGGTGAAGCTGCTTCCGAATATCCCGAAACACGAGGGTGGTCACGCTGCGATCTACGACACGCCGCGCTACAACCGGTTTCGCCATTTGCTCGAATTCGTGATCCACCGGAAATGGCTGGTCGCGGGGGCTGTGGCCGGTGGCCTTGTCGCCGCAGTCCTGGGCATGGAGTTGGTGAAGAAGCAATTCTTTCCAACTTCCGATCGGCCGGAAGTATTAATTGAAGTGCAAATGCCTTATGGCACCTCGATCGAGCAAACAAGTGCTGCCGCCGGCAAGGTCGAGGCATGGCTTACCCAACAACCGGAAGCCAAGATCGTTACTGCGTACATAGGACAGGGGGCGCCGCGCTTCTTCCTTGCCATGTCGCCGGAGTTGCCGGATCCCTCGTTCGCGAAGATCGTCGTATTGACGCAAAGCGAAGAGGCACGCGAAGCGCTCAAGTTCAGATTACGAGAGGCTGTGGCCGACGGCCTGGCGCCGGAGGCTCGCGTGCGGGCTACGCAGCTGGTGTTCGGCCCGCCATCGCCCTTCCCGGTGGCCTTCCGTGTGACGGGTCCCGATCCGGACTCGCTTCGCGACATCGCGACGCAGGTTCGTGCCGTGATGCAGGCCAGCCCCCTGATGAGAATGGTCAATACCGATTGGGGCGAACGCGTGCCCGCACTGCGCTTCTCGCTCGACCAGGAACGACTGGAGAGCATCGGCTTGACGTCCAGCGACGTCGCACAACAGCTTCAGTTCCTCTTGAGCGGCGTCCCGATCACCGACGTGCGCGAGGACATTCGATCGGTGCAGGTCGTGGCGCGCTCGTCCGGCAACGCGCGGCTCGATCCCGCGAAGATCTCCGACTTTACGTTGGTTGGGCGGGCAGGCCAGCGGATTCCTTTGTCGCAAATCGGAACGTCGGAAGTCCGCATGGAAGATCCGATCCTGCGTCGTCGCGATCGCACGCCGACGATGACGGTGCGCGGAGACATCGCCGAGGGCCTGCAGCCTCCGGACGTGTCCTCCGCCGTGCTAAAGGACCTTCAGCCGATCATAGCTAGATTGCCTGCGGGCTATCGAATAGAACAGGGCGGCGCCATCGAGGAATCCGGCAAGGCGACTCAGGCCCTGGTTCCGCTGCTGCCAATCATGATCGCGCTCACACTGGTCACGATCATCCTGCAGGTGCGCTCGATGTCGCTGATGTGGATGGTGTTCGCAACCGCGCCGCTCGGGCTCATCGGCGTCATCCCGACTCTGCTGCTGTTTCAACAACCGTTCGGCATCAACGCGCTGGTTGGGCTGATCGCGCTTTCCGGAATCCTGATGCGTAACACGCTCATCCTGTTGGGACAGATCCGCAGCAACGAGAAGGACGGATTGGCCCCGTTCGAAGCCGTCGTCGAAGCCACCGTGCAGCGCTCGCGCCCGGTCATTCTGACGGCGCTCGCCGCGATGCTCGCATTCGTTCCACTGACTCATTCCGTTTTCTGGGGAACGCTGGCGTACACCCTGATCGGCGGAACCTTCGCCGGGACGGTTCTCACACTGGTGTTTCTACCGGCGTTGTACGCCATTTGGTTCAAGATCAAACCTGTCGCGAAGAGCCGGCAGACTGTCTCTGCGTCGGGACTCGACCCCGTCGCGGCAAACTAAATGGAATGCTGTTGCGGGACTCGGTCCCATGCTGTCGTGATTCGTCCTCACGCGTAGCAGCGGAGGCCGTCCGCGCGCAGGAGACTAGTCTCGCCGGCCCGACTGGACCGGTTCGAGAGGTTGGTCGGCCGGCCGATGACCTCTCCGGTCGGCCGGAACACTTGATCCATGGCGCGGGCAATCCTGCATTCGAGTCTCAAGTTTTTGCGTTCGACTCGCGTGTGGTTCGAATGTCGAATTCGCGCAAACGACTTCGAGAAACAAAAAGGTGAAATGCACTCCGGGACATTCAGTACTCGTCCCACAGGCCTTCGACATGCTCCTTCAAGACTACCTCGGCGAGCGAAGCTCCCCGGCCATTGCGCCACCGTCTCAGGCATGGCGCGGCTATTGCATGGGATACCAAGAAGTCCCGAACTCGGGTTCGGCCTGGTGGGTCGCAATGCATCACAGAGGGGAATCGACATGAAGAAGCTCATCGCGATTGGATCCTTGCTCATCCTTGGTCTGTCCGCCGCCGCATGCAATCAGGCGAAACCGCCGGAAACCGTGCAGCGCGATGTCTCGAAAGCGGAAAAGGACCGTGCTGCGAAGGTAGCTGACGCCCGCAAAGAGGGTAATCAAGCGATCGAGCGGCAGCAGAAGGACGTCGCCGCGCAACAGCGCGACGTGAACGACGCGGCCGCAAACAAGAACTACGAAGTTGCGATTGCGAAGGCGGACGGCGACTACAAGGTGGCTACTCAGCAGTGCGAGGCGTTATCCGGCAGCGAGCAGTCCGCTTGTAAGGACAGAGCGGAAGCTGCGCATAAAGCCGACAAGGCGGCTGCAGAGACGCTGAAGAGGTGAGACTTTTCTCGCGCCCCGCCGACTGTTAGGCGGGGCGCGCTGGGCTTTGCCGCGCCTAGTCTATCGGCACGACCGTTCGGCGCTCGCCGGCCTCACGCTCGCGACGCGAGCACAGCATTCCAGCACGCAGCGCGGAATCCGCGATTGCCCAATCCGCATGCTCGCCGCAAGTCCGCGGACACCGGCGGGCCGTCATCCTCCTGTAACAAACCCCAGGCTCAATGCCCCAAGGGTCTTCAACTCGGAGGGTACGAGAATGAGAACTAATACTCGGGCATTACTGACTTCCCTTTCCGCCGTCGCAGGGGCGACGTTCCTGACGGCCGCGACCGCGGCTGAAATTTCTGGCGCCGGCGCGACGTTTCCGGCTCCGGTCTACCAGAAGTGGGCCGAAGCCTATAAGAAGGAGACGAACGTTGGTTTGAATTACCAGTCGATCGGCTCGGGCGGCGGCATCAAGCAGATCGAAGCCGGCACGGTGACGTTCGGCGCGTCGGACAAGCCACTCGAGCAGAAAGAGCTCGAAACGAACGGGCTCGTTCAGTGGCCGATGGTGATCGGCGGCGTCGTGCCGACGGTGAACATCGAAGGCGTCAAGCCGGGCGAGCTCGTGCTCGACGGCCCCACGGTGGCCGACATCTATCTCGGCACGATCTCGAAGTGGAACGACCCGAAGATCAAGGCGCTGAATCCGAGTGTCAACCTGCCGAGCACTGCGATCGCACCGGTCTACCGCTCGGACGGCTCGGGCACGAACTTCTTGTTCACGACGTATCTCTCGAGCGTGAGCTCGAAATTCAAGTCCGACATCGGCGCCGATGCGTCGGTGCAGTGGCCGACCGGTCTCGGCGCGAAGGGCAACGAAGGCGTCGCGAACATGATCGCGCGCACGAGCGGCGCGATCGGCTACGTCGAGTACGCGTACGTCAAGCAGAACAAGATGACCTACGCGAAGATGAAGAACCGCGACGGCAAGCTCGTGACGCCGGAGATCAAGTCGTTCCAGGCGGCCGCAGCCAGCGCCGACTGGTCGAAGGCGCCGGGCTATTACTTGATCCTCGTCGATCAGGCCGGCGGCGAGACCTGGCCGATCACCGGCGCGAGCTTCATCATCATGCACAAAGACGTGAAGGACGCGACGGACTCTTTGACGGCGCTGAAGTTCTTCTCCTGGGCCTACGACAAGGGCGACAAGATGGCCGAGGAGCTCGATTACGTGCCGCTGCCCGACAACGTCGTCAAGATGGTCGAGCAAACGTGGACCGGCGACATCAAGTCCGGCGGCAAGCCGGTGTGGACTAAGTAGTCCGACCCGGGTTTCAATTGATCGATCTTTGATTCCGAGCCGACGAGCGGCGGCTGCCCAGACGGCCGCCGCTCGAAGGTGTCATTGATGGTTGCCGTCGCACGTCCCATACACACACGCCTGAAGCGCGAGGCCAACGCCGAAATGATGTTTCGGTGGGCCACCTTTTGCTCCGCGGCTCTGGTGCTCGTGCTCCTCGCCGGCGTGCTGATCTCTCTCGTCTACGGTGCTTGGCCCGCGCTGAGCACCTTTCGCTTCGATTTTCTCACCACGCAGATCTGGAATCCCGTCACGGAAAAGTTCGGCGCGCTTGCGCCGATCTACGGCACGGTCGTCACGTCGATCATCGCGATGCTGATCGCGATACCGATCGCGTTCGGCATCGCCGTGTTCCTCACCGAAACGTGTCCGCGCTGGCTGCGGACACCGATCGGGATCGCGATCGAGTTGCTCGCCGCGATTCCGAGCATCGTGTTCGGCATTTGGGGTTTGTTCATCCTCGCGCCGATCCTTCAGCTGCATGTGCAGCCGTGGCTCATCGAGCATGTCGGCCCGTGGCCGATCATCGGCGTGCTGTTCCAAGGCACGCCGTACGGCATTGGCTTGCTAACGGCTGGAATCGTGCTCGCGATCATGGTTCTGCCGTTCATCACCGCGGTCATGCGCGAGGTTTTTCTCGTAACGCCGACGTCGATCAAAGAAGCCGCCTACGGCGTCGGTGCGACGCAATGGGAAGTCGTCTGGGACGTCGTGCTGCCGTGGTCCCGCACCGGCGTGATCGGCGGAATCATGCTCGGGCTCGGCCGCGCGCTCGGCGAGACGATGGCGGTGACATTCGTGGTTGGCAATGCGCACCGAATCAGCACGTCGCTGCTCGCGCCCAGCACGACGATCGCCGCGTCCATTGCGAACGAGTTCGCGGAGGCGGTTGGTAAGCTCTACACCTCTTCGCTGATGGCGCTCGGATTGATCCTCTTCGTCATCACGTTCGTCGTCATTGCCTGCGCGCGGTTGCTGCTGTTGCGGCTCGAGAGCGGCGGCAACAAGAGGCAAGTGTGACCTCGGCATTGCGCAGACGCCGGTTCTTCAGCACCGTCGCACTCGGGATTTCGATGCTCGCGACTTTGCTCGGTCTCGCCGTGCTCGCCGCGATCCTGGGCACGCTCTTCCTCGAAGGCTTCAAGGGGTGGTCGTGGACCACGTTCACCCAGTCGACGCCGGCGCCGCAGAGCGAGGGCGGCCTGCTGAACGCGATCTTCGGCAGCTTCGTGATGACCCTGATCGGCATCGGGCTCGGAGCGCCGATCGGCATGCTTGCCGGCACCTACCTCTCGGAGTATGGCCGGCGCAGCAAGCTCACCCCGATCGTGCGCTTCATCAACGACGTGCTGCTCAGCGCCCCGTCGATCGTGGTCGGCTTGTTCGTTTACACGATCGTGGTGGCGACGATGGGTCACTTCTCCGCGATCGCGGGCGCGGTTGCGCTCGCCATCATCGCGATGCCGGTGATCGTTCGCACCACGGAGGACATGCTGAGGCTCGTGCCGACGAGCATGCGCGAAGGCTCTGCTGCGCTCGGTGCGCAGCCTTGGCGCACCATCACGAGCGTGATCTATCCCGCGGCGCGCAGTGGAATGATTACGAGCGTGCTTCTTGCTGTCGCGCGCATTTCGGGCGAGACCGCGCCGCTGCTCTTTACGGCGCTCAATAATCAATTCTGGAGCACCGACCTCACGAAGCCGATGGCGAACTTGCCGACCGTGATCTACAACTATGCGATGAGTCCGTACGAGAACTGGCAGACCCTCGCCTGGGCCGGGGCGCTGATGATCACGGTGTTCGTGCTGGTGCTGAGCATCATCGCGCGCTCGACCGCCGCGTTGTTCGGCGCGGGACGTGGCGGCTCGCAATAGCGCTGCGTCGGGTCGAGAGGCGACAGAGCAGCATCGGACGTCGCTTGGCGCGGAATGCGGCGTGTTCACAGTTCTGTAACAATGGCGGCCTATCGTGTTTTTCCGTTTGAGAGCCGCCAATTGGCCGATGGTTGAGTCGTATCTAAAGGAGCGCGTGCTTTGCTCGAAGCTTCCCATCCGACCGCTCCCGTGACGATTCCGCCGGGCATGGACGTGGCTCCGCCTGCCGAGCCCCGGGTGCTCAAGAAGCGGATTGCAGTGCCGGTCAAGCGGCTGTCGCCCGACAACAAGCCGTCCACGCCGACGCAGGTCAAGGCCTCCGTGGAGAGGCTGAGCTTCTGGTACGGCAAGAAACACGCGCTCAAGGACCTCAACGTCACGATCGCCGAGCGCCGCGTCACGGCGCTGATCGGGCCATCCGGCTGCGGCAAGAGCACGTTTCTGCGCTGCTTCAATCGCATGCACGACCTACAGATCGGCACGCGATACCAGGGCAGGATCATGCTGCAGCCCGACAACGTGAATCTCGTCGGGCGCGACATGCAGCCAATCGAGGCACGGATGCGGATTGGCATGGTGTTCCAGAGACCGAATCCGTTCCCGAAGTCGATCTTCGAGAATGTCGCGTATGGGCTCAGGCTGCGCGGCGCGCGGAAGCACGCCGAGATCGAGGAGGCAGTGGAACGCGCACTGCGCAGCGCGGCGCTCTGGGAAGAGACGAAGGACCGCTTGCACGACTCCGCGCTCGCGCTGTCCGGCGGCCAAATGCAGCGCCTGTGCATCGCGCGCAGCTTGGTCACGAAACCCGAGATCCTATTGTTCGACGAGCCCACCTCCGCGCTCGATCCGTTGGCAACCGCGAAGATCGAGGAGCTGATCTCCACGCTGCGCGACGAAGTGACCGTGCTCATCGTCACTCACAACATGCAGCAGGCCGCGCGCGTGTCGGACTACACGGCGTTCATGTTCCTCGGCGAGCTCGTCGAGTTCGGCGACACCGGTCAGATCTTCACGAACCCGAAGCAGAAGGCGACCGAGGACTACATCACGGGCCGTTACGGCTGAGTCCTTCGCGCGTCCGCTCACGCGCATTCCCTCTAGTTCTCCCGCCTGAACCTAGTTCTCTCGTCGCATCGCGCAACGAGCGATCGCGGCTCTACCTGGCGCGGCGCGGGTGTAGACTGCGGAAAGATCCCTGGATCGAGGTCACGGAGCCGTTTATTCATGAGCGGAGAACAGAAGCTCACCGGCCCGAACTTGGCGAAGGGCGTTCCGCTGGCCGACCTCGAAGACGACAAGATGATCGTCGGCCACGCGCACGGAGAGCCGGTTCTTCTCGCGCGGCAGGGCGGACACGTCTTCGCAGTTGGCGCGACGTGCACCCATTACTCGGGACCGCTCGGCGAGGGTTTGCTCGTCGATGGAACCGTCCGTTGCCCGTGGCATCACGCTTGCTTCGATCTGCGGACGGGCGTCCCGTTGCGCGCTCCCGCGCTGAATCCCATTCCGTGCTACGACGTGCTGGTGGAGGACGGCGTCGTGCACGTCGGCAAGCGCCAGAACGAACCGAGGGTGTGGACGAGCGCGGCGGGCGCGCCGGCCCGCATCGTGATCGTCGGCGCCGGAGCGGCCGGCCACGCGGCGGCCGAGACTCTGCGGCGCGAGGGTTATCGCGGCGAGCTCACGATGATCGGCGCCGATCGTTCGCCGCCCGTCGACCGGCCGAATCTCTCGAAGGACTACTTGGCGGGCAACGCGCCGCAGGAATGGCTGCCGCTGCGTCCGCGCGAGTTTTTCGTCGAGCAGCGGATCACGCTGAAGCTCGGCGTGTACGTGAAATCGATCGACACGGCGCGGAAGCGAGTCGTGCTCGAGGACGGGAACGCCGAGAGCTACGACAAGCTGTTGCTCGCGACGGGCGCGTATCCCGTCAAGCTCGATCTGCGCGGAGTCGATCTGCCGCACGTTCACTACCTGCGCACGCTCGAGCACAGTCAGGCGATCGTGGAGGCCACGAAAACGGCTCGCCGCGCCGTCGTGATCGGCTCGAGCTTCATCGGGCTCGAGGTGGCTGCATCGCTGCGCGCTCGCAATATCGAGGTGCACGTGGTGGGACCGGACGACGTGCCGCTCGCGAAGGTCATGGGTCCCGAGCTCGGCGGTTTCATCCGCAAGGTGCACGAGAAGAACGGCGTCAAGTTCCATCTCGGCACGCGTCCGAAGTCGATCGAGGCGGAGTCCGTGACGCTCGAAAACGGCGAGCGAGTGCCGGCCGATCTCGTCGTGATCGGTGTCGGTGTGCGGCCCGCTGTGTCTCTAGCGGAAGACGCGGGGCTCGCGACGGATCACGGCGTTGTCGTCGACGAGTATCTCGAGACGAGCGCGCCGGACGTATTCGCGGCCGGTGACATCGCGCGCTGGCCGGATCCGCACTCGGGTGAGCGCATTCGCGTCGAGCACTGGGTCGTCGCCGAGCGGCAGGGTCAGACCGCCGCGCGCAACATGCTCGGGAAGCGCGAAAAGTTCGCCGCCGTGCCGTTCTTCTGGACCGCGCAGTACGACGTCGGCATCAACTACGTCGGCCACGCCACGAAGTGGGACCGTATCGAGGTCGACGGCAGCTTCGATGAGCACAACGCCGCCGTGCGTTTCATCGCGGACGGTAAGACGGTGGCGCTCGCGACGATCTATCGCGATCGCGAGAGCCTCGAGCTCGAGCGGGAGCTCGAGCTGCGCGACGCGGGCTAGGGCCGGACGAGTCCTCAGTCGGTCGCAGGTGACTTCGACGCCGCAATCCAGTCGTCCACGCGCCGCGTGAGTATCTCGAGCGGCAGCGCGCCGCCGTCGAGCACGGTGTCGTGGAAGCCGCGGATGTCGAAGCGGTCGCCGAGTGCCGCCTGCGCGCGGGCTCGCAGCTCGAGGATCTTCAGCATGCCGACCTTGTACGCCGTCGCCTGGCCCGGCAAGACGATGTAGCGCCGGATCTCCGAGCGGATCTGGCCCTCTGCCGTCGGCGAGTTCGCGATGAAGTACTCCACGGCTTGCGCCTCGGTCCAGCCTTTCGCGTGCAGGCCCGTATCGACGACGAGGCGGATCGCGCGCCAGAGCTCGCCGCCGAGCCGGCCGAAGTCGGAGTAGGGATCCTCGTAACGGCCCATCTCTTTCGCGAGCCGCTCCGCGTACAACCCCCAGCCTTCGACGTAGGCCGTGTACGACCCCTGCGTGCGGAACGTGGGCAGCCCTTTGAGCTCCTGCGCGATCGAGATCTGGAGGTGATGGCCCGGCAGGCCCTCGTGATACGCGATCGACTCGAGCTCCGGTTTCGGCATCGCGTTCATGTCGATCAAGTGCACGTAGTACACGCCGGGCCGCGAGCCGTCGGGCGTGCCCTGCTCGTAGAACTGCGCGGCGCCGGGCTGTTCGCGAAACGCCTCGACGCGCTTCACGACGAGATCCGCCTTCGGCAACACGCCGAAGAATTGCGGCAGAAGCTGCTTCACCGCCGCGAGATCTTTGCGGGACTCTTCGAGATACGCCGTGCGGCCCTCGTCGTCGTTCGAAAAATAGAAGCGCCGGTCGTTGCGCACGAAGTCGAAGAACTCGCGCAGGCTGCCCTTGAAGCCGACACGTTCGCGAATCGCGTCCATCTCTGCCTTGATGCGCTCGACCTCGCGCAGCCCGAGCTCGTGAACCTGATCCGCGGTCATGTCGGTCGTCGTTTCAGCGGCGAGCCGTTCCGCGTAGAACGCCGGGCCATCCGGCAGCTTCCAGACGCCGGTCGCGACCTCGTCCGCGTGGGCCTCGTCCGCCGAGACCCATGAGCTCAGCGCGTCGTAGGCGGGCTTGAACTTTTCAATGAGCGCCGCGCGCGCCGCGGCGCGTAGCTCGTCGGCGGCCGCGCCGTCTATCTTTCCGGCCGCCGCGAGCGCGTCGATCTTCGTCTTCGCGTCCGCCCAAAGCGGCGCGTCGCCGGCGCCGTCGAACGGTGCGCCGGTGACGAGCGCGCGCGCCTGCTCGAGCACGAAGGTGTCCGCGAAACGCGGAGCGTGCACGCCCTCGGCCGCGGCGAGCTTCGCGCGCTCGACGTACTGGCCGATCGCGCGCGCGACGCCGTCGATGCGCGTGATGTACGCGCGCATGTCGCCGGCGTCGTCGACGCGATGAAAGTTGATCAGGGCTTCGGGCAGGCTCGTTTGCGGCCCGTCCATCTGGGTGAATACGTAGTAGCGGCGGCGGAACGGTTTCGCCTTCTCGGCGCGCTCGAGCGCATAGACCCACAGGTCGTAGGACGTCTTCGCTTCGGGCGTGAGCCGCGCGTAGTCGAACGTGCGCTTCAGATCCGCCACCGACGTTTCGCGCCACGCGAGCCGCATGTCGTCGGCGGCCTCCGAGACGTCGTCGATCTTGTCGTAATCGGTTTTGCGGCCGAGGATCGTTTCGAATATTGGGCTGAAGCGCAGCTCCTCCTCGAAGCGCGCGTCGAGCCACGCGTTCAGCCGTGCGCTTTCTGATGCGGCGGCATCGCGTGCCGCGCCGGACGCGGTCTCGGACGCCGCTCCGCCAGACGGCGTGCGGCCGCCGCACGACGCGAGCGCCGCGGCTAGGAGTAGACCGAGCCCGAGGCCACGGATCGAAGAAGCCGAGCGCAACATCATGGCGCTGCGAGCGTAGCGACGCGGGTTCCGACGTGCAATGGCTTGTCGCTTCGTGCCGTGCAGGATTGACGCCGCGTCGCGGAGCAAGAACAATCGCCGCGCGCAACCATTACGAAGGCGAGACGGTCCGTCTCGGCGAGTCCGATTCGCTTTCTGGCAGATTCAAACTAGGAGACGACGATGAGCAGCCTCGTACGAGCATGGGTTCTCGCGGTTTCCGCGCTGGTCGCGGGCGTAGCGTTCGCGGTGGACGTGAACGGCAACTGGACCGCGAGCTTCGAGACGCAGGTTGGCACGCAGAGCTACACGTTCGAGCTCCATGTGCAAGGCAGCGCGCTGACCGGCAAGACGAAGGGCAACCTAACGGGCGAAAACGCGATCTCGGACGGCAAGGTCGACGGCAACAAGATCTCGTTCGTCGAAAAGGCTACCTATCAAGGGATGCCGCTCGTCTTCAACTACACCGGCGAGCTCAAGGGCGACCAGATCCACTTCAAGCGCGAGATCATGGGCTTCCCGGCTGAGGAGTTCGACGCGAAGCGCGCGAAGTAAGCGTCGCGCCGCCTGCGCCGTCAGGCGCGCGGTCGGCGTGCGCGCAAGCAGGCGCAAGCAGACTATGGTGCGGTTCGATCAAGGGGGTCGCGGCTATCGCACGTGTCGGGAGTGGTATCCACGTCGCGACGAAGCTCTCTATATAGAGCTGCTTTTCGGTCAAACGTATCGCGAGCCGCTCATCACCGGCGAGCCATGGCGAGTAGTGCCAGATCCCTGTGCGCATCTGCTGTTCGTCGCAGGCGGAAGCGCAGCCAGTGGATGGACGCGTGAGCCGACGCTGCGTTTAGTGGGCCCACGTTCCACGTACGTGGACATCGACAACACGGGTAGGACGATCATGCTCGGTGTTCGTCTGCGACCGGGCGTGCTGGCTTCGCTGATGGGATCCGACGCTCGAAATCTGACGGATCAGTCGGCGTCAGCCGAGGAATTGTTCGGCAAAGCCGGGCGGGAGTTGCTCGATCGAGTCGCCTCGAGCCTGATTCCCGAGTCGGCCACCCGCGATCTCGCGGCGTTCGTGGTTGGGCGAGTGTGCTCTCGTCCGCGGCGCGGGCCGGATCCGACGATCCTCGCTGACGCGCTAACCCACACCGTATCCATCGACGCAACCGCGGATGCCATGGGTGTCACGCCGCGAGCCGTCCACCGCTGCGCGGTCTCCGGCATTGGCTTGGCGCCCAAACGGCTCGTGAGAATCCAGCGGCTCCATCGAGCGCTGGCGTTGATGTTGACCCCGCGCTCGTGGCCGATGGCGACTGCAGCGGCCGAAGCGGGCTATGCGGACCAGGCGCACCTCTCGCGCGATTGCTCGGAGCTATTGGGCGAATCGCCCGCCAGGTTTCTGTCGCGCGGTGTCCGAAACGTTCAAGAGTTCCCTGCTGTGTCTGCGTAGGGTGACCGAATGAACACGCGCACACTCTCCGCTGCGGCGATACTTTGCTTGACGATCGTCGCGACAGCGCCCGCCCTCGCCCAACAGCAGGGCAACGCGTCGACGGTCGGCAGAACCGTCAACCTCGAGTTTCACAGCGACTTTTGGCTCAACCTTCACCACGCCCTGTACGTGGCCGCGTCGGACCGCGGTGCGAGGAACGGCGCTGCGCGGCCCGCGGGCGAGTCGGGAGGATTCGGGGCCTCCCTGTCGCCGGAGGAGCGGCAGATCTGGGATGGCGCCGTCGACGTCTATGCGCGCGACTTCGTGTCGAAGGACTTGCTGTTCGACTATCAAATGACGTCGGTGAAGATTGCACTCGGCGAAACGGGTGAGGATCTCGCCGCCGCAGCGCGGACGCTTCCCGCGCCGATGAAGAATGCGCTGGAGGCCGCTGCTCCGATCTACCGCGCTCACTCGTGGGAGGCGGACGACCGCGCAAATCGCGCGTGGATTGCCGAAGCGCGACGGCATCTCGAGGAGCTGGCACCGGCGGTTACCCCTCGGCTCGGCGCATTGTTTGGGACTGTCTGGCCGACGGCACCCGTGCGCGTGGACGCGGTACGCGTCGGTTTTCGCCTAGGAGCGTACACATCGAATGGCCCTCCCGACTGGATCGTGATCTCGACCAGCGATCCGAACAATCAAGGTTGGGCGCAGGCGGAGGTTCTGTTCCATGAAACCTCGCATCTGCTGATCCATCCGGTAGAGCAGGCGCTCTATGTGGCTGGTCGCGACGCGCACGTCGCCGTGCCTCGCGTTCTCTGGCATGTGGTTCTGTTCTATACGGCCGGCGAGCTCACCAGACAAGCGCTAGCGAGCCGCAAGGTGGCGTACCAGCCTTACCTGTACGCAACCGGCCTCTTCGATCGCGCCTGGCCGACGTATCGGCCGGCGATCGAGAGGGTTCTGCCCGATTTTCTTGCCGGCAAACGCACGCGCGAAGATATGGCGCAGGCGCTCGTGAGGGCGATCCCCGCTGCGGAGGGATCGCGTCCCTGACGGGAGCCGCACGCTGCACGTGCTTCGCGCGCGGCGCTACTCGTGCCGCAACGCGTCGATCGGGTCGAGACGCGCGGCTCGGCGCGCCGGCATGAACCCGAACACGACGCCGATCAGCGCGGAGAACGCGAACGCGCCGAGGATCACGGCCGGGCTCAGCACGAACGGGAAGCTCAGCGCGCGCGAGGCCGCGAACGATCCCGCGAGCCCGAGCGCCACGCCGATCGCGCCGCCGAACGTCGTGAGGATCACAGCTTCGACCAGGAACTGCGCTAGCACCTCGCCCTCGAGCGCGCCGATCGCGAGCCGGATGCCGATCTCGCGGGTCCGCTCCGTGACCGACACGAGCATGATGTTCATGATCCCGATGCCGCCGACGAGCAGGCTCACGGCCGCGATCGCGGCTAGGAACAGGGTGAGCACTCCCGTCACGTCGGCGAGCACGCCGGCGATCTCGGCGAGGTCCATCACGCGGAAGTTGTCGTTATCCTGCTCGGCGATGTTGCGGCGCACGCGCATCAGGGCCTCGATGCCGGTCTTCACCTCCGCGTTCGTGGCCCACGGCGCGACGGACACGCCGATCGACGAGATGTCCTCGTTGCCCACGAGCCGGCTCTGCACCGCGCGCAACGGCGCGAGGATCACGTTGTCCTGGTCCTGACCGAAGCCCGACTGGCCCTTCGACTCGAGCTCGCCGACCACGGGGCACGATGCGATGCCGATGCGAATCGACGCGCCGACCGGGTCGGACGAGCCGAACAGCTCCTCGCGCACCGTCTTGCCGATGATGCAAACGAGCCGCCCGCTCTGATATTGCCCCTCGTTGAACTCGGCGCCGCGCACGAGTGTCGCGTTGCGGACGGAGAAATACTCTTTCGTGATGCCGGTGACGTTCACGGGCCAATGATTGTTGCCGTAGACGGACGTGACCGGAGTGTTGGCTGTCGGCGAGACGGCGTCGACGCCCGACACGTCGCGCTGGATCGCCTCGACGTCGCGCATCGTGAACTGACGCACCGTGACGCCGCGCTGCGGCCCACCGATGTTGGTGCCGGGATTCACGAACAGCAGCCGGTCGCCGAGGCTCGAGACGCCGGCCGACACCCGCGCGCTCGCGCCGCTGCCGAGCGTCACGATCGCGATGACCGCGCCGACGCCGATCACGATGCCGAGCATCGTGAGCGCCGAGCGCAGCGAGTTGCGGCGCAGCGCGCGAAACGCGAGGAGGAGGGTACTCCAAATCATCAGGCCACCTTGGGATGAGACGGCCGATCGCTCTCGATGCGTCCGTCGCGAAACACGACCTCGCGCTGCGCGAACGCGGCGACGCTCGCTTCGTGAGTGACCATCACGATCGTGAGCCCGCGTTCCTCGTTCAGCCGAGTGAGGAGCTTCATGATCTCGTCACTGCGCGCGGTGTCGAGGTTGCCGGTCGGCTCGTCCGCTAGCACGATGGCTGGATCCGTCACCATCGCGCGCGCGATCGCGACGCGCTGCTGCTGGCCGCCCGATAGCTCGGCGGGCGTGTGCTCTTCGCGTCCGTCGAGGCCGACGAGCGCGAGCATCTCGCGCGCGCGCCGATGGCGCTCGTTCCTCGGCACGCGCCGGTAGATCAGCGGCAGCTCGACGTTCTCGAGTGCCGTGGTGCGGCTCAACAGGTTGAAGCCCTGGAAGATGAAGCCGATGAAGTTGCGGCGCAGCAGCGCGCGCTGCGTGCGCGTGAGTCCCGCGACGTCGACGCCTTGGAAGAAGTACTGGCCGGCGGTCGGCCGGTCGAGGCAACCCAAAATGTTGAGGCACGTCGACTTGCCCGCGCCGCTCGGCCCCATGAGCGCGACGAACTCGCCACGGGCGACGGTGAAGTCGACGCCGTCGAGCGCGCGCACGGTCGACGCACCTTTGCCGTACACGCGCGACACGCCGCGTAGCGCAATCGTCGGCGTTTCCGCGCTGTCCGCTGCGAGCCTGGTCGGTGCCGCGCTCATTCTCGCGCTCAGCCGAACGGCGGCCGCGGGCCGTTGTCTGTGCGCTGCCGCTCCGCGCGCACGACGTCGACGATCACGCGCGCGCCCGATCCGAGCGGGCCCGGCTCGATCTCGGTGACATCGCCGTTCGTGAGGCCGGTCGTCACCGCGACCGGTGACGGGCCGCCGCCGCGCTCGACCCAGACACGCGGCGCGCCCTGCGTCGAGGCATGCTCGGCCGCCTGCTCGGGCGGCAGGAACCGCAAGGCGCGGTTAGGCACGAGCAGCACGTTGTCCTTCTGCGCGATCAGCACGTCCGCGGTGGCGGTCATGCCGGGGCGCAGCAGCAGATCCGGATTCGCGACCGAGAGCACCGTTTCGTAAGTCACGACGTTGTTCACGGTGCGCGGGTTGAAGCGCACGGACGTGATCTCGGCCTCGAACGATTTGCCGGGATACGCGTCGACGCGAAACTCCGCATGCTGGCCCGCGTGGACCTGGCCGATGTCGGACTCGTCGATGTCGAGATGCAGCTCCATGCGGCGCAGGTCTTCCGCGACCTTGAACAGCACGGGCGTCTGGAACGTGGCTGCGACCGTCTGGCCCGGATCGACCTCGCGCGCGATCACCATGCCGTCGATCGGCGAGCGGATCGCGGCCTTGGCGCGCGCGGTCTCGGCGTCCTTCAGCGACGCCTGCGCGGACGTGACCTGAGCCTTCGCGCTCGCGACAGCGGCGACCGCGCGCTGCGCGGCCGCGTCGTCCGTCTCGAGCGACTGCTGCGAGGCGATGTTCTTCGAGGCGAGATCGCGCGAGCGAGCGGCCCTCGCGGCCGTCTCGGTCACCGTGGCTTGAGCTTGCATCAGCGACGCCTGCGCGACCGCGAGGGCGGCGTTCGCGGACGCGACGCGCGCGTCGAGCTGCTGTGTGTCGAGCTCAGCGAGAATTTGGCCCGCCTTCACGGTGGCGTTGAAGTCGACGAGCACGCGATCGATGATCCCTGACACCTCGCTGCCGACGTCGACTTGGTTCGTCGGTTGCAGCGTGCCGGTCGCGGTCACGGTGACGAGGAGGGCGCCCTGACGGACGGAGTCGGTCACGAATTGCGGCGCGGTCGTGCGGTGCTGACGCAGCGCGTAGGCACCGGCCGCGAGCCCGACGATCGCGATCGCCGCGACGACGGGCCACCAGCGACGCCCGCGCCGCTCGGCGCCTTCGAGGCCGAGGGTGTCGACGACTTCTTGACTGGGGTCGTTCATGACTCCGTTCCTTCTTCACCGGCGGCAAGCTCGCGAATGAGGATTTCGAGCCCTCCTTGGATGCGCTGCCGCTCCGCTGCCGTCAGCGAGCTCAACAGCTCGGACACCTGGCGCTCCGCGTGCCGCCCCATCCTTTCGAGCACCCGCCGGCCTTCGGCCGTGAGCGCGACGATCGTCTGGCGACGGTTGTTTGCCGGGATCGTCCGCGACAGCCAGCCGCGCTGCACGAGCAGGCCCACTGACTTGGACATCGTCGGGAGCCGCACGACTTGATGCGCGGCGAGCTCGGTGAGAGTCAACGGGCTCTCCGAGAGGCGCATCAAAATGCCGATCTGCGCGGGCTCGATGCGCTCTTTATCTCCTTGCCGCATGCGCGCGCCGAGACGGCGCATCAACAGCATGGTGACCTTCAAGAGATCGCGAGCCGTTGCATCGGACTTTGGCATACATTATCCTGGCTAACAGTTAGCTCATCTAACCCTAAGTGCAACTAAGGGTTACGTCAAGGGTGCTTGGCACTTCTTGGCACGAACCGAGCGGGGTGTGACCGACTCCGCGAGGCCGGCATCGCTCGGGTCCATTCTCCCCAAGGGAACCCCGAGCGGTGCTGTCTTATCGCTCGACGAGGCTCGAGCGCCGCGCTATCTCGATTCGATCGACGCTGCTAGCGCCGCTTCGCGTGCGCCTTCTCGGGCTCGTCGTCCGGCGTCCAGGCCGTGCCCGTGCGCTGCTCGATGTAGCCGCGAATCAACCGCCGTAGAACTTGCGAAGGGCTCGCGTCCTCTTCCGCACAAAGCCGCTCGAACACGGCTTTCTTGCGCGGGTCGACGAGGATCGTGAGGCGGGCGGTGCGTTGCTCGAGCGCCAACTGATGCTACCTGGATGCTATTCGGATGAGATCTGGATACGAATAGTATTTGCGTCTGATGATAATATCATTATCATTCAAGTCAAACGCGATGCGGCGTTCGACGCACTGCCCCGAGGTCAAGCGTTCGTCCGTGACAGCTCGATGCCCGACGCCACGTTGTCCTGCCTGACACTGCTCGGCGCTTGGGCCGTGATTGGTCTCGTGGGACTCGCTCGGCCCGGCGACGTGCGCCTCGTCGCTCGCTTTCTCTTCCCGCTCGGAGCGTTCGTCGGCGCCGCGCTCGCGCTCGTGGCGCTAGTGGGCGCGGCGGAGCCGCCGTCCCAGCTCGTGTTGCCGCTCGGCCTGCCCGATCTGCCGTTCCATGTCCGCGTCGACGCGCTGGCATGCGTGTTCTTGTTCTTGCTCGGCTCGGCATCGGCCGGCGTGTCGCTCTTCGCCGCGGGCTATTTCCGCAGCGGCGAGGGCACGCCGCCCGGCCTCCTGTGCCTGCAGTACCACTTATTTCTCGCGAGCATGGGTCTCGTGCTGCTCGCCGATGACGCATATCTGTTCATGCTTGCTTGGGAGACCATGGCGCTCTCCTCGTACTTTCTCGTCACGACTCAGCACCGCCTACCGGAGATCCGGCGCGCCGGATTTCTCTATCTCCTCATCGCCCACGTCGGTGCGATTGCGATACTGCTGTGCTTCGGCGTCCTCCAGGGCGGCAGCTGGCAGTTCACCTTCGACGCGATGCGCTCGGCGCAGCTCGAGCCCAAGTCGGCCGCGCTCGCGTTCCTGCTCGCATTGATAGGCTTCGGCGCAAAGGCGGGGCTCGTGCCGCTGCATGTTTGGCTCCCCGAGGCGCATCCGGCCGCGCCGTCTCCGGTCTCTGCGCTGATGAGCGGCGTGATGCTGAAGACTGCGCTCTACGGCTTGTTGCGCGTGACGTTCGATCTGCTCGGGCATCCGGTCTGGTCGTGGGGGCTCGCGCCGCTCGCGCTCGGGCTCTTCAGCGCGCTCTATGGCGTCGTGTTCGCGGCGGCGCAGACGGACATGAAGCGTCTGCTCGCGTGGTCGTCGATCGAGAACGTCGGCATTCTGTTCACAGGCGTCGGGCTCGCGATCGTATTCGCCGGCGTCGGCATGCAGCCGCTCGCGTCGCTCGCGCTCGTCGCGGTGCTCTATCACGCCGTGAATCACGCGTTCATGAAGAGCCTCTTGTTCGTCGGCACGGGCTCCGTGCTGCACGCGACTCACGAGCGCAATCTCGGCAAGCTCGGCGGCTTGATCCGCCGGATGCCCTGGGTGGCATGGCTCACACTCGTCGGCGCGCTCGCGATCGCGGGGCTGCCGCCGCTCAACGGCTTCGTGTCGGAGTGGTTGTTGCTTCAGGCTTTCCTATCGGCCTATCAGGTGCCCAAGCCGTTCGTAGGCATGTTGCTGCCGCTCGGCGCGGCCCTCGTGGCCCTCGCAGCGGCGCTCGCGGGCTACGTGATGGTGAAGTTCTACGGCGTGATCTTCCTCGGCCAACCGCGTGAGCCATCCCTCGAGAACGCCCGCGACGCCGACACGTTGGAGCGGGTCGGGCTCGGTTGGCTCGCGGCGGGCTGCGTCGTGCTCGGCTTGCTGCCGCGGCCGTTCATCGCCTTCCTCGAGCTCGTGCCGATACAGCTCGGGCTGATCGAGTCGCGCACGATCGGCGGCAGCTGGTGGCGAGTCGTGCCGGTGATGGAGCGCCAGGCCGCGTACGCGCCGGTCGTGTTCCTGTTCGTCGCCGCGCTCGTGATCGCGCTCACGGTGCTCGTCGTGCGCCGGTTCTATCACGCACGTGCGCGCCGCGCGGCGCCATGGGATTGCGGGTTCGCGCGGCTCGATGCGCGGATGCAGGATACGGCCGAAGGATTCGGCCAGCCGATCCGGCACATCTTCCAGCCGTTCTTCGCGATGCGGCGCGAGCTGCCGTCGCCGTTCGATGCTGCGCCGAGGTACCACGTGACCGTCGGCGATCGAATCTGGACGCTCGCGTATCTGCCGATCGCCGACCTCGTGCAGCAGGCGGCGCGCGCAGTCGCGTGGCTCCAGCAGGGCAGAATCGCCACGTATCTGCTCTACAGCTTCGTCACGCTGCTCCTGATGTTGGGGCTGGTGCTGTGAGCGCGCTGATCTCTTGGCTCACGCAAACGCTCGAAGTGCTCGCCGCGATCGCGGTTGCGCCGCTATTCTCGGGCTGGATCGCGCAATGCCGTGCGTGGCTACAGAACAAGTCCGCGCCGAGCATCTGGCTGCCGTATCGCGCGATCCACAAGCTCTTCCACAAAGAGGCCGTGCTGGCCGAGAGCGCGTCGCCGCTCTTTCGGTTTGCGCCGTATGCCGTGTTCGGCTCCATGGTCTGTGCCGCCGCGATCATTCCGTCGATGGGCACGCGACTGCCGTTCTCGAGCGCGGCCGACGCGATCGCGCTCGTGGGGCTGCTCGCAACGGCGCGCGTGTTCGTGGCGCTCGCCGCGATGGACGTGGGCACCGCGTTCGGCACGCTGGGCGCGCGCCGCGAGATGATGGTCGGCTTCCTCGCCGAGCCCGCGTTGCTGATGGTGATCTTCGTCGCGTCTTTGCTCTCCTCGAGCACCGCGCTGCCCGCCATCTCGAACGCGCTCGCGACGCAACCGTTCGCGCTCTATCCGAGCCTCGCGTTCACGGCGGTGGCGTTCATCCTCGTGCTGCTCGCGGAGAACGCGCGGATCCCGGTCGACAATCCGGCCACGCATCTCGAGCTGACGATGATCCACGAGGCCATGTTGCTCGAGTACTCGGCGCGGCATTTAGCGCTCATGGAATGGGCCGCGGCCCTGAAGCTCTTCAACTACGCGTGCATAGGGTTCGCGCTGTTCGTGCCGTGGGGCGTAGCGACGGCGGAGGCCCAGACGCCGGCGGCGCTCGTCGTGTCGCTCCCGATCCTCGCGGCCAAGCTCGCCGCGGCCGGCGTCGGGCTCGCGTTGATCGAGACCGTGTCCGCGAAGCTGCGCGTGTTTCGCGCCCCCGAGTTCCTTGCGACAGCATTCATGCTCGCCGTGCTCGGCCTGCTCGTGAATCTGTTGCAGCGAGCCTCACCATGAGCGAGCTGCCGTTCGACTTGCAGATCCTGAACGCGCTTGCCGCGCTGTTCTTGCTCCTCGCGTTCGCGATGCTCGCACAACGCCGCGTCGTGGCGCTCGTGAACCTGCTCGCGTTCCAGGGCGCGCTGCTCTGCGCCGCGACGCTGCTGCTCGCATACCGCACGGGCCAGACGCATCTCTATTTCTCGGCGCTGCTCACGCTCGCGCTGAAGGTCGTCTTTCTGCCGTGGCTGCTGCATCGGCTGATCCGACGGCTCGGCGTGTACTGGGACAGCGAGCAGCTGATCAACACGACCGGCACGATGCTCCTGGGACTTCTGATCGTGATCTTCGCATTCGGCCTCGCGCAGCCGATCGCGGCGCTCGCGAGCACGGCGACGCGTAACGCGATCGGCATCGCGGTGGCCGTCGTGCTGCTCGCTTTCTTGACGATGATCACGCGCCGCAAGGCGATGTCGCAGGTCGTCGGTTTCCTGTCGATGGAGAACGGGCTCTTCTTTGGAGCGATGAGCGCCACCTACGGCATGCCGATGATCGTCGAGCTCGGCGTCGCGCTCGACGTCCTCGTCGCGATGCTCGTGCTCGGCGTGTTCTTCTTCCAGATCCGCGAGCAATTCGACAGCCTCGATCTACATCACCTCGAGTCGTTGAAGGAGGAGCAATAGCGTGGAGCTCATCGTGCTGCTAGCGATCCCTCTCCTGGGAGCCGCGTGGGCCACGGCGTTCGGCGAGCGGTCATACGCGCCCGAAGCGAACTCCGCTTTCAGCCTCGCGACGTTGATCGCGGCCGCGGCGCTCGCGATGCGCGTGATCGGCGAGGGCAGCTTCAGCGCGGCCGACGAGCAATTCTTCATCGACCCGTTCAACGTGTTCCTCGTCACGCTCACGGCGTTCGTCGGCTTCACGACCTCGCTGTTCTCGCGCCCGTACATGCGGATCGAGCTCGAGCACGGCAGGGTCAAGCCGCGCCAGCTGCGCCTCTACCACAGCATGTATCAGCTGTTCGTCGCCGCGATGCTGATCGCGCTCACGAGCAACAACATGGGGCTGATCTGGGTCGCGATGGAGGCCGCGACGCTGTCGACCGTGCTGCTCGTGACGCTCTATCGCACGCCGGCGAGCCTCGAGGCGGGTTGGAAGTATTTCATCCTTTGCGGCGTCGGTATCGCGCAGGCCCTGTTCGGCACGATCTTGTTGTATTTCGCTGCGGAGAAGGTGCTCGGCGGCGAAGGGATGAGCGCTCTCCTGTGGACACATCTGAACGGCGTGAAAGGAAGCCTGGAGCCCGCGGTGCTCTCGCTCGCGTTCGTGTTCCTGCTCGTCGGCTACGGCACGAAGGTCGGCTTGGTGCCGCTGCACAACTGGCTGCCCGACGCGCACGCCGAGGGCCCGACGCCGATCTCGGCCGTGCTCTCGGGCTTGCTGCTGAACGTGGCCGCGTACGCGGTCGTGCGCTGCAAGGTGCTCGTCGAGGGCTCGCTCGGCTCGCCGTTGCCGGGGCGCATGCTGATGGCGTTCGGTCTGTTCTCGGTGATCGTCGCGGCGTT
>Ga0163162_10000653_pt1 | contig 32096 bp, 29 predicted proteins | sample S55metaG_FD_115310 | JGI IMG/M metagenome (GOLD analysis project Ga0163162, IMG submission 115310) | Switchgrass rhizosphere microbial communities from Kellogg Biological Station, Michigan, USA - S5-5 metaG | ecosystem: Host-associated > Plants > Roots > Rhizosphere > Soil | place: USA... | reverse complement strand
TCCGAAGCGGGAGGCGAATTCTACAGCGTTACACGCTGCTGTCAACACCTCTTTTTCAACTTCCTTTTGGCTTCGATGAACTGAAGCAACCTGCTGCCGAAACCTACATAACTCATTGAATCTAAAGGAGTTTTCCGTTTCGACTGCGCCGGAAGTGGGGCGAATTATAGACATCTCAAATCTGCCGTCAACACCTATTTTCATAATTCTGTCACATCGGTCAAAAAACCCCGAAAACACGAAGGCCGACCTCGATGAGGTCGGCCTTCTGCCCTTCTACTTACAAGCTAGGGAAAGCGAACTGCGAAGCCTCATGGCTCGCGCGCTGCGGCCAGCGCTGGGTGATCGCCTTGCGACGGGTATAGAAGCGCACACCATCCGGACCGTAGGCATGCAGGTCGCCGAACAGCGAACGCTTCCAGCCGCCAAAGCTGTGGTAAGCAACCGGTACCGGCAGCGGCACGTTGACGCCAACCATGCCGACTTCGATCTCGTCGCAGAACAGACGCGCCGCTTCACCGTCACGGGTGAAGATGCAGGTGCCGTTGCCGTATTCGTGATCGTTGATCAGTCGCATCGCCTCTTCCAGGCTGTTCACACGAACGATGCACAGGACTGGCCCGAAGATCTCTTCTTTATAGATGCGCATCTCTGGGGAGACGTTGTCGAACAGGCAGCCACCGAGGAAGAAGCCTTCTTCATGACCGGCCACGCTGAAACCACGACCGTCGACCACCAGGGTCGCGCCCGCTGCCACGCCGTCGTCAACGTAACCGCTGACTTTGTCGCGCGCCTGACCAGTCACCAGTGGGCCCATGTCCAGACCGCACGAAGTGCCGGCACCGATTTTCAGCGCCTGAATCTGCGGCACCAGTTTGGCCACCAGCGCATCTGCCACTTGATCGCCAACACACACGGCAACCGAGATCGCCATGCAGCGCTCGCCGCAGGAACCGTAAGCCGCGCCCATCAGTGCGCTGACTGCGTTGTCCAGATCGGCATCCGGCATCAGCACCGCGTGGTTCTGCGCGCCGCCCAGTGCCTGAACGCGCTTGCCGCGCTTGGTGCCTTCGGCGTAGATGTACTCGGCAATCGGCGTCGAACCAACGAAGCTCAGCGCTTTGACTTCCGGCGCCTCGATCAGCGCGTCTACTGCAGTCTTGTCGCCATGCACCACGCTCATCACGCCTTTCGGCAGACCGGCTTCCAGCAGCAACTGAGCAATCAACAGTGTCGAGCTAGGGTCACGCTCGGACGGCTTGAGGATGAAGCAGTTGCCGCAGACGATCGCCAACGGGTACATCCACAGCGGCACCATGGCCGGGAAGTTGAACGGGGTGATACCGGCAACGATGCCCAGCGGCTGGAAGTCCGACCATGCGTCGATGTTCGGGCCGACGTTGCGGCTGTACTCGCCCTTGAGGATTTCCGGCGCTGCGCAAGCGAACTCGACGTTCTCGATGCCACGCTTCAGTTCACCGGCGGCGTCTTCGAGAGTCTTGCCGTGTTCTTCACTGATCAATTGCGAGATGCGCGCTTCGTTCTGCTCCAGCAGTTGCTTGAAGCGGAACATTACTCGCGCACGTTTGGCCGGTGGCGTGTTGCGCCAGGCCGGGAACGCAGCCTTGGCGGCATCGATGGCTTTCTGGATGGTTGCCTGGCTGGCCAGTGGCAGCTTGTGGATAGCCTGACCGGTAGACGGGTTGAACACATCAACCGCGCGACCGTTCTCGGTCACCAGTTCGCCATTGATCAAATGCGGGATAACGCTCATCGAAAACTCCTGAATTCTTGTGCGCAGACGCCCGCAAGAGGCGCCTGCTATTTGCATAGCTATATAGAAGGAAAAATCAGTCGAGCTTGTTCAGCACTTCGCCGACCGCGTCGAACAGACGATCGAGGTCTTGCGGCTTGCTGTTGAAAGTTGGGCCGAACTGCAAAGTGTCGCCGCCGAAGCGCACGTAGAACCCGGCTTTCCACAGGGCCATGCCCGCTTCGAACGGACGCACGATTGCGTCGCCGTCACGACCGGCAATCTGGATGGCACCGGCCAGGCCGAAGTTACGAATGTCGATAACGTTCTTCGAACCTTTCAGACCGTGCAGCGCGTTTTCAAAATGCGGTGCGACTTCAGCGACGCTCTGCACCAGGTTTTCCTTTTGCAGCAGGTCGAGTGCTGCAAGACCTGCGGCGCAAGCTACCGGGTGCGCCGAGTAGGTGTAGCCGTGCGGGAATTCCACGGCGTATTCCGGGGTCGGCTGATTCATGAAGGTCTGGTAGATCTCGGAGCTGGCAATCACCGCGCCCATCGGGATCGCGCCGTTGGTGACTTGCTTGGCGATGCACATCAGGTCCGGGGTCACGCCAAAGGTGTCGGCGCCGAACATGTTGCCGGTACGGCCGAAACCGGTGATCACTTCGTCGAACACCAACAGAATGCTGTGCTGGTCGCAGATCTCGCGCAGACGTTTCAGGTAACCCTGCGGCGGCACCAATACGCCGGCGGAACCGGCCATAGGTTCTACGAACACGGCAGCGATGTTCGAAGCGTCGTGCAGTTCGATCAGCTTCAGCAGCTCATCGGCCAAAGCGATACCGCCCTGCTCCGGCATGCCGCGAGAGAAAGCGTTGCTGGCCAGCAGCGTGTGCGGCAGGTGATCGACGTCCATCATCGCCTGACCGAACAGCTTGCGGTTACCGTTGACGCCGCCGAGGCTGGTGCCGGCGATGTTCACGCCATGGTAACCACGGGCACGGCCGATCATTTTGGTCTTGGTCGACTGGCCTTTCAGGCGCCAGTAGGCACGGACCATTTTCACCGCAGTGTCAGCGCACTCGGAACCGGAGTCGGTGAAGAACACGTGGTTCAGATTGCCCGGGGTCAGCTCGGTGATTTTCTCAGCCAGCTGGAATGACAACGGATGGCCGTACTGGAAGCCCGGCGAGTAATCGAGGGTGCCCAACTGCTTGGAGACCGCTTCCTGAATTTCCTTGCGGGTGTGGCCGGCGCCGCAGGTCCACAGACCGGACAGCGAGTCGTATACCCGGCGGCCTTTGTCGTCGATCAACCAGCTGCCTTCGGCACCAACGATCAGACGCGGGTCGCGCTGGAAGTTGCGGTTGGCGGTGTACGGCATCCAGTGCGCGTCCAGCTTCAGTTGGCTGGCCAGTGGCGACGGCGCGTTTTCAGGCATGTTCATCGGGCAAAACCTCGCAGGGCATAAGCGTCAGGGAGATAAAAAGCGTTGTTGCAGCTAAATTGCCACGGCGATAAAGTCGGTGAAATTCAACTCTTCTAACCTTCAGTTAGAACTTTACTAAACAATGAGAACAATAAGATGAGCAGCCGCCGCACCGATCCGCTGGCCCAGGTCAGTGACTTTGATATCCGCTTGCTGCGGATTTTTCGCAGCGTGGTGGAATGCGGCGGGTTCTCGGCAGCGGAGACGGTGCTCGGCATCGGGCGCTCGGCGATCAGTCAGCAGATGAGCGATCTGGAGCAGCGACTCGGTTTGCGTTTGTGCCAGCGTGGGCGCGCCGGTTTTTCGCTGACCGAAGAAGGTCGCGAGGTGTATCAATCGGCGCTGCAACTGTTAAGCGCGCTGGAAAGCTTCCGCACTGAGGTCAACGGCCTGCACCAGCATTTGCGCGGTGAGCTGATCATCGGACTGACCGACAACCTGGTCACCCTGCCCCACATGCGCATCACCCACGCCCTCGCGCAATTGAAGGAGCGCGGGCCGGACGTGCAGATCCAGATCCGCATGATTGCGCCGAATGAAGTCGAACAAGGCGTGCTCGATGGACGACTACATGTCGGCGTGGTGCCGCAGGCCAGTGCGTTGTCGGGGCTGGAATATCAGCCGTTGTACAGCGAGCGCTCGCTGCTTTATTGCGCGGTGGGCCATCCACTATTTTATGTCGATGACAAACAGCTCGATGACGAACGCCTGAACAGTCAGGACGCGATTGCGCCGACCTTTCGTTTGCCGGCGGAGATTCAGGCGCATTACCAGGCGCTTAATTGCACGGCGAGTGCTTCTGACCGTGAGGGTATGGCGTTTCTGATTTTGACCGGACGTTACATCGGTTACCTGCCGGATCACTACGCCAGTCTCTGGGTGCAACAGGGGCGCTTGCGTGCGCTGAAATCGCAAACGCGTTTCTACGACCTGAGCCTCGCATCGGTCACGCGCAAGGGGCGGCGCCCTCATTTGGTGCTGGAGAGCTTTCTCGAGAGTCTGGCGGCGACGCGTTGAAAATCCTCCGAGGCCCGCCAGCGTTGGGCCTTGGCGACAAACTCGATAAATAACCTGAGCAAGTGGACAGCTTTTTGCAAAGCAGGATCAACCCCGATCCTTCAACAAGAAGCCCTAAGCCATGCAGCCAGATTCCGCACCGTCCAGCGACCTGATCTACGGCCTCAACGACCGCCCCAAACCCGCCGCTGCAATTCTTGCCGCGCTGCAACACGTGCTCGCCAGTTTCGTCGGCATCATTACCCCGCCGCTGGTGATCGGCTCGGCCCTCGGGCTGACCGCGCATTTGCCGTATCTGATCAGCATGGCCTTGATGGTCTCTGGCGTCGGCACCTTCATTCAGGCGCGGCGACCGTTCGGCATCGGCGCGGGAATGATCTGTTTACAGGGCACCAGCTTCGCCTTTCTCGGTGCGGTGCTGTCGGCCGGTTTTCTGGTCAAGCAGCGTGGCGGCAGCCCGGAAGACATTCTGGCGATGATTTTCGGTGTGTGCTTTTTCGGCGCAATCGTGCAGATCGTCCTCAGCCGCTTCATCGGTCAATTGCGCCGCGTCGTTACGCCGCTGGTGACCGGGATCGTTATCACCCTCATCGGTATCAGCCTGATCAAGGTCGGCATCACCGACCTGGGCGGTGGTTTCAACGCACCGGACTTCGGTGCGCCGGGCAATCTGGCGCTGGGCGTGTTCGTGCTGCTGACGATCATTTTGCTCAACCGCTCGAACACCCCTTGGGTGCGCTTGTCGGCGATCATCATTGGTTTGGTGCTCGGCAGTCTGGCCGCGTGGTTCAGTGGGAAACTGGTGCCGCAGCCATTGCCTGACTTGCCGCTGGTGAGTTTTCCTACACCGTTCAAGTTTGGCTTCAGCTTTGACTGGACGGCTTTCCTGCCGGTCGCGCTGATTTATCTGATCAGCACCATCGAAACCGTCGGCGACCTCACCGCCAACTGCATGCTCGCTCGCCAACCGATCAGCGGCCCTTCTTATATAAGCCGCTTGCGCGGTGGCGTACTCGGCGATGGCGTCAGTTGCATGATCGCCGCGACCTTCAGCGCTTTCCCCAACACCACATTTGCGCAGAACAACGGCGTGATCCAGTTGACGGGCGTCGCCAGCCGCTACGTCGGCCTGTACATCGGCGCGATCCTGTTCTGCCTCGGACTGTTCCCGATGATCGGCGCGGTGCTGCAACAGATCCCGAAACCGGTGCTCGGCGGCGCGACTCTGGTGATGTTCGGCGCGGTGGCCGCTGCCGGCGTGCGCATCCTCGCGCAGTCGCCGCTGGATCGACGCAGCATGTTGATCATCGCCACGTCGTTCGGCGTCGGCCTGGGTATCGCCGCACAACCGAACCTGCTGCACCTGCTGCCAAAACTGGTGCAGAACCTGTTTGACTCGGCGATCACCAGCGGTGGTTTGACGGCAATCATCCTGTGCCTGCTGCTGCCGGAGTCGAAAACCGAAGCCACTGAAACCCACGCGCCGCTGAACAAGATCGAACAGGCGTAACGGTTTTATCGCTCAAACACTTGTCGGATGCCTGTGGGTGCGCTATCAACGCAACTGGTTGCACCCACAGACAAACCCGGAAGTGCCTATGACCTTTGAAGTCCCAGCCCATGGCGGCAAACCCGCCAGCCGCATTCGTCAGAAGAACGAAGAGACCATCCTCAAAGCCGCCGAAGACGAGTTCGCCCGTCACGGGTACAAAGGCACCAGCATGAACACCATCGCGCAGAATGCCGGGTTGCCCAAGGCCAACCTGCATTACTACTTCACCAACAAGCTTGGGTTGTACGTGGCGGTGCTGAGCAACATCATCGAGCTGTGGGACAGCACCTTCAACACCCTCACCGCCGAAGACGATCCGGCCGAAGCGCTGACCCGCTACATCCGCGCCAAGATGGAATTCTCCCGTCGCCAGCCGCAAGCCTCGCGAATCTTTGCGATGGAAGTGATCAGCGGCGGCGAATGCCTGAGCGAATATTTCAATCAGGATTACCGCGCCTGGTTCACCGGCCGTGCGGCGGTGTTTCAGGCGTGGATCGATGCGGGCAAAATGGACGCAGTCGATCCGGTGCATCTGATCTTCCTGCTGTGGGGCAGCACCCAGCATTACGCCGATTTCGCCACGCAGATCTGTCGCGTCAGCGGTCGCAGCAAGTTGACCAAGCAGGATATGGAAGACGCCGGCAACAACCTGATCCACATCATTCTCAAAGGCTGCGGCCTCACTCCTCCTCTATAAGACGTTTATGCCTTTCACCCTCAGCGGTTTTTGCGAGTACCGCGAAGAGATTCGCAAAAGCCGCTTTATCACCTTTGCCACGCCGATCGGTAGCCCTGCCGAGGCGCAGGCGTTCTTCGAGCAACACAGCGATTTCAACGCCTCGCACAATTGCTGGGCGTGGAAACTCGGCGATCAATACCGCAGCAATGACGACGGCGAACCGGGCGGCACGGCCGGGCGACCGATTCTGGCGGCGATCGAAGCGCAGGATTGCGATCAGGTCGCGGTACTGGTGATCCGTTGGTACGGCGGTATTCAACTCGGCACTGGGGGTTTGGCCCGGGCCTATGGCGGTGGCGCGAACAAGTGCCTGCAAACCGCGGCGAAGATCGAGTTGATCAGCCGCGTGCCGCTAAGTTGCGCCTGCGGGTTTGCCGAGTTGGCGTTGGTGAAGTTGCGGGTGGCGGATCTGGGTGGATTGGTGGTGGAAGAAAACTTCACCGCCAATGGGGTTGAGTTGAAGTTGGCTGTGGGGGAAGCGCAGATAGAGGTCTTGCAAACGCAGCTAGCCGATTTGAGTCGTGGGCGGATTTTGTTGCAGCGCTGACGCAAGATCAAAAGATCGTCCGATCGCGGCCCGAGCGTTCCGCAGCGCCTACATTTGAAATGCGTTCCCTTGTAGCTACCGAAGGCTGCGATCTTTTAGGGCATCACCCTTTTCCGTTATTCCCCGGACTTGCCCACATCTACTGTGCACCCGACTGTGGATAACCTGAGTACATTCCGCTGTAACCCTTCTGTCACGTGGCTTTGCGCGGTTTGTTCACTTTTCGTTCAATTCACCCGACGAAACGAATTTTTCAAACAGAAACAGTCAGTTAGCGTGGTTTATCACCATTAGAAGAAAGCACCGGAGTGCTTATGCCCGGGTTTGCAGCTTGCGCACAATAACTGTGGAGCAACCTGTGGATAACCCGTTCATGGCTGGCGCAGTCGCAAGTCCTGCCTAGCCCACAGGGGTTTGCTCGTTTTTTGATCAGTTGCCGACGGGCAAAACTGGAGCCCGATCAACGGCTTTGCTCTGAATTGGTGCCGTGAGCCCAGCCCATTTTGAAGGAAATGCTCTGCCTCAGGCACTCGCACGCGCGGCCCGCTCGCGTTCCTGACTCAATGGCCAGGAAATTGCTTTATCCACAGGCACAACTCCAAGCAAGTCGAGCCTGTCATGTCCATTGCTCCTGCAACCCCGCGCCTGCAACTGCGCCAGATCAGCAAACGTTATCCCGGTTGTCTGGCCAACGATGCCATCGACCTGACCATCGCCCCCGGTGAAATCCACGCCCTGCTCGGTGAAAACGGTGCGGGCAAAAGTACGTTGATGAAAATTATCTACGGCGTCACTCAGGCCGATTCGGGCGAGATACTCTGGCAGGGTCAACGGGTCAACATCCGCAACCCGGCACAGGCGCGGCAGTTGGGCATCGGCATGGTGTTCCAGCATTTTTCGCTGTTCGAAACCCTCAGCGTGGCGCAGAACATTGCCCTGGCGATGGGCGCTGCGGCCGGCACGCCGAAACAACTGGAACCAAAAATTCGCGAAGTGTCGCGTCGCTACGGTATGGCGCTGGAACCCGAAAGACTTGTCCACAGTCTGTCGATCGGCGAGCGCCAGCGCGTGGAAATCATTCGCTGCCTGATGCAGGACATTCGTCTGCTGATCCTCGATGAGCCGACCTCGGTACTCACACCGCAGGAGGCCGACGAGTTGTTCATCACCCTGCGCCGCCTCGCTGCTGAAGGCTGCAGCATTCTGTTTATCAGCCACAAGCTTGGTGAAGTGCGCGCGTTGTGTCACAGCGCCACGGTTCTGCGCGGCGGGCGTGTCGCCGGACATTGCCGGCCGGCCGAGTGCTCGGATCAGCAATTGGCGCAGATGATGGTGGGCGAAGCGGCGGCGTTGATTGGCGACTATCCGAAGGTCAGCGGTGGCGCGACGTTTTTGCGGCTGAGCGGATTGAGTTGGCACAACCCGGACCCGTTTGGTTGCTCGTTGGCGGACATCAATCTGCAAGTACGCAGCGGTGAAATCGTCGGCATCGCCGGGGTCGCTGGTAATGGTCAGGATGAGTTGCTTGCCCTGCTCAGCGGCGAGCAAATCCTGCCTCGCGCCGAAGCGGCAACTATTCGATTCGCGGAGCAACATGTCGCCGACCTGCGCCCGGATGCGCGACGCAAACTGGGCCTGGCTTTCGTGCCAGCCGAACGTCTCGGGCACGGTGCGGTGCCGGAATTGAGTCTGGCGGACAACGCCCTGCTCACCGCTTTCCAGCAGGGCCTGGTCAGCCACGGTCTGATCGAACGCGGCAAAGTCGAAGCGCTCGCCCAACTGATCATCCAGCGCTTCGGCGTGAAAACTCCAGACACGCAAACCGCCGCGCGCAGTTTGTCCGGCGGCAACCTGCAGAAATTCATCCTCGGCCGGGAAATCCTTCAGCAACCGAAACTGCTGATCGCCGCACACCCGACCTGGGGCGTGGACGTTGGCGCCGCCGCAACCATTCACCGCGCACTGATCGCGTTGCGCGATGCCGGCGAGGCGATTCTGGTGATTTCCGAAGACCTCGACGAACTGTTCCAGATCAGCGACCGCCTCGGCGCGTTGTGCGGTGGGCGTCTGTCGGCCCTGCAAAACACCATCGACACACAACTCAGCGACGTTGGTGGCTGGATGGCCGGCCAGTTCGACCAAGCCCCTTCAGCCGCCATGGTTTAACGGAGTTATACACATGCTGCTTTCCCTTGAACCCCGTGGCCAGCAATCGCGCCTGATGCTGTGGTGCTCGCCGTTATTGGCGGCGGCGCTGACGCTCGGCTGCGGCTCGCTGCTGTTCATCGCCCTCGGCCATGATCCGCTGCAAACCTTGCACACGCTGCTGATCGCACCGGTCAGCGATTTGTATGGCGTCTCTGAATTATTGGTCAAAGCGCTGCCGATTCTGCTCTGCGCACTCGGGTTGGCCGTGGCGTATCAGGCACGAATCTGGAACATCGGCGCCGAAGGCCAGTTACTCCTCGGCGCGCTCGCCGGCAGTGCCTTGGCGGTGAACATCATCGGCATGCAAAGTCGTTGGGCGCTGGTCTTGATCCTGCTCACCGGCACCCTCGCCGGCGCCGCATGGGCCGGGCTGACCGCGTGGTTGCGCACGCGCTTCAATGCCAACGAAATCCTCACCAGCATCATGCTCAATTACATCGCGCTTAACTTGCTGCTGTTCTGTGTGCACGGGCCGTTGAAAGATCCCGCCGGCTTCAACTTTCCCGAGTCGGCGATGTTCGGCGACGCCAGTCGTTTGCCGTTGTTGATGGAGGATGGTCGCGTGCATGCCGGGGTGTATTTCGCCCTGCTCGCGCTGGTCGTGGTGTGGGTGTTGTTGCAGAAAAGCTTTGTCGGTTTCCAGATCAAAGTGCTTGGGCTGGACAAGCGTGCGGCGGGGTTTGTCGGTTTTCGCGAGAAGCGTTTGATCTGGTTGGCGCTATTGATCAGCGGTGGGCTGGCCGGGCTTGCCGGCGTCTGCGAAGTCACCGGGCCGATTGGTCAGTTGGTGCCGCAGGTGTCCCCGGGTTACGGCTATGCGGCAATCACCGTGGCTTTTCTTGGGCGACTGAATCCGATCGGGATTTTGTTCTCCAGCCTGTTGATGGCGCTGTTGTACATCGGGGGCGAGAGTGCGCAGATGAGCCTGAATCTACCGCAAGCGATCACCCAGTTATTCCAGGGAATGATGCTGTTTTTCCTGCTCGCCTGTGACGTGCTGATTCTCTATCGGCCACGTCTGAAACTGCGCTGGGTGAAGCGTACTTCAACCACTGCCGTAACCGCCGGAGCGCTGTGATGGATATCGATCTGTTGAGCAATATTTTCTACGCCATGGTGCGCTGCGGCACGCCGCTGTTGCTGGTGGCATTGGGTGAACTGATCTGCGAGAAGAGCGGCGTTCTCAACCTCGGGCAGGAAGGGATGATGCTGTTTGGCGCGGTGATCGGTTTTATCGTCGCGCTGAACAGCGGCAACCTGTGGCTCGGCGTGTTGCTGGCGATGTTGGCCGGGATGCTGTTGTCGTCGCTGTTTGCCTTGGTGGCGTTGGTGTTCAACGCCAATCAGGTGGCGACCGGGTTAGCGCTGACGATTTTTGGTGTCGGGCTGTCGACCTTTGTCGGCGCGGCTTGGGTGGGCAAACCGTTGGCCGGTTTTGAGCCGCTGGCGATTCCTTATCTGAGTGAGATTCCGCTAATCGGGCGGATGCTGTTTGCTCAGGACTTGCTGGTGTATCTGTCGTTCGCGCTGTTTGCGCTGGTGGCATGGGTGATCGTCAAAAGTCGTGTCGGGTTGATCATTCAAGCGGTCGGCGACAATCCGGATGCGGCCAGTGCGATGGGGCTGCCGGTGTTGACCGTGCGCACGTTGGCGGTGCTGTTGGGCGGGGCGATGGCCGGGTTGGCCGGGGCCTATCTGTCGCTGGCGTACACACCGATGTGGGCGGAAAACATGACCGCCGGGCGTGGCTGGATCGCCTTGGCGCTGGTGGTGTTTGCCAGTTGGCGAGTGTGGCGGTTATTGCTCGGCGCATATTTGTTCGGCCTCGCCAGCATCCTGCACCTAGTGGCGCAGGGATTGGGGCTGGCGATTCCGTCGAGTTTGCTGGCGATGCTGCCGTATGTGGCGACGCTTGTGGTGTTGGTGTTGTTGTCGCGGGATGCGCTGCGTACGCGGTTGTATGCACCGGTTTCGCTGGGGCAACCTTGGCAGGCGGGGCATTAATTATTGTTTGGGCGGGCCTCTTCGCGAGCAGGCTCGCTCCCACATTTTCCGTGCCCGACTCAGGGGTGTGAGGTGACACCCACCCCCTGTGGGAGCGAGCCTGCTCGCGAAGACTTACTCACAGGCAACACCTGAGCAATGCCCCACGCCAGTTCGAAGACCAGGAAAACAATCAGAATCGAACTGGCGCCGTGCAACAAGGCATACGCCTGCCAAGCCGCAAACAAAAACCGCGCCACCGCGTCATAGCGTCCATAAAGCGCCTGCGGATCACGAATCCGCAGCACTGCCCAAACACACACCACCGACCCCAGCAGATTCGCCATCAACAGATGCACAGGCTGAAACGCCGGCAGTTCGCCGGGCAAATTCAGTGAGCTCAACAACCCGTGCACAACGGCAAAACTCCACGGCGTGGCAAACGCTGCCGTGACGATCAAGTCATACCAGGCACTGCCGCGCACCACGTTGCGATACTGCGTTGAAGTCCACATCATTCATGCTCCAGAAATTCAGGGAGCAAGTACGGTAAAGCCTGGAGTATGCTCCAGTGTCAATAGCCCTTTTGAGAGCCAGCATGCGCATCGGTGAATTAGCCCAGGCCAGCGCCGTCAGCCGTGACACCCTGCGTTTTTACGAGCAGCGCGGGTTGATCGCGGCCCAACGCAGTGCCAACGGTTATCGCGACTATCCGCCGGAGATGGTGCAACTGGTGCTCTATATCAAAACGGCGCAACGCTTGGGATTTACCCTTGGCGAGATCGGCAACAGCGTCGCCGCGTTGTGGCATGCCCCCAATCCTGACAACGCCGTGGCGCAGTTGCTGCGCGACAAACTGCAACTGATCGATACCCGTATGCGCGAACTCGACACGCTGCGGCAGGAGTTGCAACTTCGCCTCGGTCAGGCCTGTCCATTGAATCCATGATCCTCATTCATCAAGGAAGCCCATCATGTCTGCAAAAAACGCACTGATCATCGGCGCCTCCCGGGGCCTTGGCCTCGGTCTGGTGAAAACCCTGCTGGCCGACGGCTGGCAAGTCACCGCCACCGTGCGCAATCCTGCCAATGCCGATGCGCTCCAAGCATTAGGCAAAGTGCGGATCGAGAAGCTCGACATGGACGATCAGCAAGCGGTGATCGCTCTGAGTCAGCAGCTCAAAGGCGAAACCTTCGACCTGCTGTTCGTCAACGCCGGGGTCAAAGGCCCGGCCGATCAGACCCCGGGCGGCGCGACACTGGCTGAAGTCGGTCAGTTGTTTTTCACCAACGCGGTGGCGCCAATCAATCTGGCCCAGCGTTTTGCCGGACAGATTCGTGACGGCAGCGGTGTGCTGGCGTTCATGAGTTCCGGGCTGGGCAGCGTGACGGTGCCAGACGCACCGGAGTTGGCGCTGTACAAGGCCAGCAAGGCTGCGCTGAATTCGATGACTAACAGCTTTGTCACGCAGTTGGGCGAGCAGAAGATGACCGTGTTGTCGCTGCATCCGGGTTGGGTGAAGACCGATATGGGCGGTGAAGGGGCTGACCTTGATGTGGAAACCAGCACCCGAGGCTTGGTCGATCAGGTGAATGCGTATACCGGCAAGGGCGGGCATCACTTCATCAACTACAAGGGCGAAACGATTCCCTGGTAACCCCACGAAACCCATCGTAGGAGTGAGCCTGTTCGCGATAGCGGTGTGTCATTCAGCAAAAGGGTTGCCTGATACACCGCTATCGCGAGCAGGCTCACTCCTACAAGGGACCGTGGTGAATGGTCGGGTTGGGCTTGCCCGATGCGGCGTTTTGTTTGACACTGCGCACCTCGTCCCCGCGGCGACCCTGGATCAGCAGACAGGGCATCACTGAGCTGGCAACCCTGAACCCAACTTTCAGAGGAGCCGGCAACATGCCCGCGACCCGTACCTGGTTAAAAAATCCCCTCGCCATTTTCACTTCCAACGAGCTCGATGCCCGTGGCGGTCTTGTCGTGCAAGACGGTGTCATCGTCGAAGTCCTCGCCGCTGGCCAGCAGCCGTCGGCGCCGTGCAATGCAGTGTTCGATGCCCGCGAGCATGTGATCCTGCCGGGCCTGATCAACACCCACCATCACTTCTATCAAACCCTCACCCGTGCCTGGGCGCCGGTGGTCAATCAGCCGTTGTTCCCGTGGCTGAAAACCCTGTACCCGGTGTGGGCGCGACTGACACCTGAGAAACTCGCCCTCGCCAGCAAAGTCGCTTTGGCCGAGTTGCTGTTGTCGGGTTGCACCACCGCTGCCGACCATCACTACCTGTTCCCGGATGGACTGGAAAACGCTATCGACGTGCAAGTCGAAACCGTGCGTGAACTGGGCATGCGCGCCATGCTCACTCGCGGTTCGATGAGCCTCGGCGAGAAGGACGGCGGCCTGCCACCGCAGCAGACCGTGCAGGAAGGCCAAGTGATTCTCGACGACAGTCAGCGCCTGATTCACGAGTACCACGAACGTGGCGACGGCGCGCAGATCCAGATCGCGCTGGCACCGTGCTCGCCGTTCTCGGTGACCCCGGAAATCATGTCGGCCAGCGCCGAATTGGCGAACAAGCTCGACGTGCGTCTGCACACGCATCTGGCCGAAACCCTCGACGAAGAAGATTTCTGCCTGCAGCGTTTCGGCCTGCGCACCGTCGATTATCTCGACAGCGTCGGCTGGCTCGGCCCGCGCACCTGGCTGGCCCACGGCATCCACTTCAACCCGGATGAAATCGCTCGCCTCGGTCAGGCGGGCACCGGTATCTGCCATTGCCCGAGCTCGAACATGCGTCTGGCTTCCGGCATCTGCCCGAGTATCGATCTGACTGACGCGGGTGCGTTGTTTGGTCTGGGCGTGGACGGTTCGGCGTCCAACGATGCCTCGAACATGATTCTCGAAGCGCGTCAGGCGCTGTACATCCAGCGTCTGCGTTATGGCGCCGAGAAGATCACCCCGGAGCGCGTGCTGGGCTGGGCGACCAAGGGTTCGGCGAGCTTGTTGGGCCGTACCGATATCGGTGAGATTGCCGTGGGCAAGCAGGCGGATCTGGCGTTGTTCAAGCTTGATGAGCTGCGTTTCTCGGGCAGCCATGATCCGATTTCGGCGCTGTTGTTGTGCGGCGCGGATCGGGCGGATCGGGTGATGATTGGTGGCAAGTGGCGTGTGGTGGATGGCCAGGTCGAAGGCCTCGACTTGAAAGGTCTGATCGCCGATCACAGCCAGGCGGCCCGGCAGCTCATCGCCGGTACTTGATCCGATCACTAATCCCTGTCTGATCGTTCCCACGCTCTGCGTGGGAATGCATCTCGGGACGCTCCGCGTCCCAGCGGCGGACGCAGAGCGTCCATGGCGGCATTCCCACGCGGAGCGTGGGAACGATCAATCATCAGAGACCGAGCAGGGACAACATGATGAACGTCGCGAACAGCACGAAGTGGGTCATGCCTTCGATGGCATTAGTCTCGCCATCATTTAGGTTGATCGCGCTGACGATCAGCGTGATGAAGATCATCACCGTCTGCACCGGCGTCATCGCCATCTGAAATGGCTGGCCGGTGTACAGCGCCATCGCCTCCATCACCGGCACCGTCAAAATCACCGTCGACAGTGACGCGCCCATCGCAATGTTCACCACCGACTGCATGCGGTTGGCCAACGCTGCACGCAACGCGGTCAAAATCTCCGGCGCTGCGGATATCGCCGCCACCAGAATCGCCGTGATCACCGGCGGTGCACCCGTGCCTTCCAGGCCCAGATCGAGGGTCTTCGACATCACCTCGGCCAATGCGCCAATCACCACCACGCCAAACACCAGAATGCCGATCGATAACGCCAGGCTGACCGGTTTCGGTTCATCCTCGACGGGTTCTTTCTTGCGGCGTTTGTCCGGGTAGCTGTAGCTGAAAAAGTAACTGTGCGGGCCGACCTGCATACGCAGGAACAGCGCATACAGCACCACCATCGCACCGATGGTGAATGCCGAATAAATCTTCCAGTTGGCCTCCGGAATAAACTCCGGCACCACCATCGACACGCCCATGGCGGTGAGAATCATCACGCTGTAGCTGCGCGCGGAATCGTCGTTGTAGGACTGTTCGCCGTGCTTGATCCCGCCCATCAACGCGGCGAGGCCGAGGATGCCGTTGATGTCGAGCATCACCGCCGAATAGATCGTGTCGCGCACCAGCGTGGGCGACGCTTCGTTGCTCATCATGATCGCCAGAATCACCACTTCGACCAGCACGGCCGCGAGCGTGAGGATCATCGTGCCGTATGGATCGCCAACCTTTTCGGCGAGCAATTCGGCGTGATGGGCGACGCGCATCGAGGCGGCGACGATGAAGGCGATCAGCACCAGACCGCCGATCAGCGCAACGATCTGGCCGCTGTGCAACAGCCAGTGTTCGAGCGGATAGGCGACGCACGCGGCGATGACTGCCAGGAGCAGAAAGCTTTCTTGCTTGAGGAGGGTGAGCATGGCGGGCCTTTTGCCGAAGAGAGCGAATGAGCTACTGACTGCGGAGCGGCGCTAACGTTTCGTTACACCTTAGCGCACCAACGGATAGCGGGACTTTTACCTGATGCACTTTTATTGGCCTTGCCGGCCTCTTCGCGAGCAGGCCCGCTCCCACCTTGAATGCAATCCCCTGTGGGAGCGAGCCTGCTCGCGAAAGCCTTCACACGGTTTCAAACCGGTTTGTTGTCCTGTTGGTCAGCAATTTGCATTGGCCCTGACCACACACAACAAAACGGAGCTCCAATTCATGCAAATACGTCCGCTGCACAAACTGCTGTGCGCCGCCCTCGGTCTGGGGATCAGCCTGAGCGCCAGCGCTGCCGATCCGCTGAAGGTCGGTTTCGTCTACATCGGCCCGATCGGTGACCACGGCTGGACGTATCAGCATGAGCAGGGGCGCAAGGCACTCGCGGAAAAATTCGGTAATCAGATCACCACTAACTACGTCGAGAACGTCGCCGAAGGTGCCGACGCCGAGCGGGTGATCCGCAACATGGCCAAGGACAAGTACGACCTGATTTTCACCACCTCTTTCGGCTACATGAACCCCACTGTCAAAGTCGCCAAGCAGTTTCCCAAGGTGACCTTCGAACACGCCACCGGCTACAAACAGGACAAGAACCTCGGCACCTATCTGGCGCGCACTTACGAGGGTCGCTACGTCGGCGGCTTCCTCGCGGCGAAGATGACCAAGACCAAGAAGATAGGTTACGTCGCCTCATTCCCGATCCCCGAGGTGATCCGCGACATCAACGCGATTCAACTGGCCCTGAACAAGTACAACCCGGGCACCGAGATCAAAGTGGTGTGGGCCAACTCGTGGTTCGACCCAGGCAAGGAGGCCGACGCGGCCAACGCCCTGATCGATCAGGGCGTCGACGTGGTGTTCCAGCACACCGACAGCCCGGCGCCGATTCAAGCCGCCGAACGTCGTGGCGTTTACGCAGTGGGTTACGCCTCGGACATGGCGCACTTCGGACCGAAAGCGGTGCTGACCTCGATCGTCAACGATTGGGCGCCGCACTATATTCAGGCGACGCAGAGCGTGATCGACCACACCTGGAAATCCCAGGATTACTGGGGCGGGCTGAAGGAAGGCACGGTTGAACTGCCGATCAGCGACCTGGTGCCAGCGCCGGTGAAAGCCGAGGCTGAGCAACTCATTGCCGACATCAAGAGCGGTGCGTTGCAGCCATTTACCGGGCCGATCAAGGATCAGGCCGGCGTCGAAAAAATCCCGGCGGGCGTGAGCGCGACGAATGCGGAACTGGCGTCGATGAACTACTACGTTGAAGGCATGAAGGCTGAGATGCCGAAGTAATTCACCGATTCACCACACAAAACCCTGTGGGAGCGAGCCTGCTCGCGAAAGCGTTGTGTCATTAAACAAAAATATTGTCTGACACGCCCTCTTCGCGAGCAGGCTCGCTCCCACATTGGAAACACAGCGTATTCAAGGATTGTGTATGGACCAGCTTCCGATCATCGATATCAGCCCGCTCTACTCCGACGATGAAAACGCCTGGCCCGCCGTCGCCGCGCAAATCGACCTGGCCTGCCGCGAGTGGGGCTTCTTCTACATCAAGGGTCATCCGATTTCAGCGCAGCGCATCGACGCCGTGCTTGATCAGACTCAGCGTTTTTTTGCCCTGCCCACCGCGGAAAAACTCAAGATCGACATCACCCAGACCCGCCACCATCGCGGCTACGGCGCGATCGCCACCGAGCAACTCGACCCGAGCAAACCCAGCGACCTCAAAGAAACCTTCGACATGGGCCTGCACCTGCCGGCCAACCATCCCGACGTGCTCGCCGAAAAACCGTTGCGCGGGCCGAACCGGCATCCAGCGCAAACCGGATGGGCTGAGTTGATGGAGCAGCACTACCTCGACATGCAAGCCCTCGCGCAAACCCTGCTGCGCGCGATGACCCTCGCGTTGAACATCGAACGCGACTTCTTTGACAGCCGTTTCAACAACCCCGTCAGCGTGCTGCGCATGATCCATTACCCACCGCGCCACACCGCCAGCTCGGCCGAGCAGCAAGGCGCTGGCGCGCATACCGATTACGGCTGCATCACCCTGCTCTATCAGGACAGCGCCGGCGGCCTGCAAGTGAAGAACGTCAAAGGCGAATGGATCGATGCGCCACCGATTGACGGCACCTTCGTGGTCAACCTCGGCGACATGATGGCGCGCTGGAGCAACGACCGTTATCGCTCGACGCCGCACCGCGTCATCAGTCCGCTCGGGGTCGATCGTTATTCGATGCCGTTCTTCGCCGAGCCACACCCGGACACCCGCATCGAATGCCTGCCCGGTTGTCAGGACGCACAGCATCCGGCGAAATATCCGACGACTACCTGCGCCGAATTCCTGCTCTCGCGCTTCGCCGATACCTACGCTTATCGCCGCGAGCAGGAAGCCGTGTGATGGATCGCTTGGTCAGGTTTTGCCAATTGTTTCGGCGAGCATCTGTAGAATGCCGTCATTGCACCTGATGAGAAAAGAATATGTACGACTGGCTCAACGCCTTGCCCAAGGCTGAACTGCACCTGCATCTGGAAGGCTCACTGGAGCCTGAGCTGCTGTTCGCCCTGGCCGAGCGCAACAAGATCGCCCTGCCGTGGAACGACGTGGAAACCCTGCGCAAGGCTTACGCCTTCAACAACCTGCAGGAATTCCTTGACCTGTATTATCAGGGCGCCGATGTGCTGCGCACCTCGCAGGACTTCTACGACCTGACCTGGGCGTACCTGCTGCGCTGCAAAGCACAGAACGTGATCCACACCGAACCGTTCTTCGACCCGCAGACCCACACCGACCGGGGCATCCCGTTCGAAGTGGTGCTCAACGGCATCGCGGCGGCATTGAAGGATGGCGAGCAGCAACTGGGCATCACCAGCGGTTTGATCCTCAGCTTCCTGCGCCACCTCAGCGAAGAAGAAGCCGAAAAAACCCTCGATCAAGCGCTGCCGTTCCGTGACGCGTTTGTCGCCGTCGGCCTCGACAGTTCCGAAATGGGCCACCCGCCAAGCAAGTTCCAGCGTGTATTCGACCGTGCCCGCCACGAAGGCTTCCTGACCGTGGCTCACGCTGGCGAAGAAGGCCCACCGGAGTACATCTGGGAAGCCATCGACCTGCTGAAAATCCAGCGCATCGACCATGGCGTACGCGCTATCGAAGACGAGCGCCTGATGCAGCGGATCATCGACGAGCAGATCCCGCTGACCGTGTGCCCGCTGTCGAATACCAAGCTTTGCGTGTTCGATCACATGTCACAGCACAACATTCTCGACATGCTCGAGCGTGGCGTGAAGGTCACGGTGAACTCCGATGACCCGGCGTACTTCGGTGGTTACGTGACCGAGAACTTCTACGCGCTGCATGAGCATTTGGGCATGACCCAGGATCAGGCCAAGCGCCTGGCGCAGAACAGCCTGGATGCGCGCCTGGTAAAACCATAAGCAATACCGAAGTCCCCATGTGGGAGCGAGCCTGCTCGCGAAGAGGGAGTGTCAGTTAACACTTTCGTTGAATGACACTCCGCTTTCGCGAGCAGGCTCGCTCCCACAGTGGGTTCTTTGTTTAGCCCGGGATTTGGGTTTCAGTCAGCTCTTCCAGGGTTTTACCCCGCGTCTCCATCCCGAACAGCCACACCCCCCCCGCCGCTATCGCAAAGCACGCCGCGCCCAGCGCGAACACCCCGCCCTGCCCGGTAATCGGGAACACCAGCCCGGTCACCAGCGGCCCGAGTAGCGAGCCGACCCGGCCAATCGCCGAGGCGAAGCCCGAGCCGGTCGCCCGTGCCGACGTCGGATACAACTCTGGCGTGTAGGTGTAAAGCACCGCCCACATGCCGAACAGGAAAAACTGCATCAACAGCCCGGTGCTGATCAGCAGCGCGACGTTGCCGCCGAACACTGCGCTCTGGCCGTAGAGAAACGCCATCACCCCGCCGCCGAGCAACGTGACGATGCACACCGGTTTACGCCCCCAACGCTCGACCAGCCACGCCGCCATCAGGAATCCGGGGATCCCGCCAAGGGAAATCAGCACCGTGTAATACACCGACTGCGTCACGGCAAAACCCGACTGTTGCAGCAAGGCACTCAGCCACGACGTCAGCCCGTAAAAGCCGAGCAGGGCAAAGAACCACAGACTCCAGATCATCGTCGTGCGTTGGCGATACTGCGGCGACCAGATCTGCTTGAGCGCCGAAAAAAAGTTGCCCGGCGGCGTCACAGTGCGCGGCAAACGAATCGGTTCCGGCAGCGCCGCACCGCCCAGCGAGTTGCGCACCCGCGCCTCAATGCCGTTCAACACCTTGTCCGCAGCGTCATCGCGCCCCGCCTGCTCCAGCCAGCACGGTGACTCGGGAATGAAAAAGCGGATCGCCAACACAAACACTGCCGGCACGGCCAACACCAGAAAGATGTCGCGCCAGCCAATCAACGGCAGCAGAAAGTAGGACAGCACACCGGCAGCAACGAAGCCGAGCGGCCAGAAGCCATCCATCAACGCGATGTAACGACCGCGGCGTTGCGCCGGAATCAGCTCGGACAACATCGACTGGGCGATGGGAAACTCCATGCCCATGCCGATCCCCAACAGGATGCGGAACAGCGTCAGCGTCTCGACCGTTTGCGCCGTCGAGCACAGATAACTGGCCAAGCCCCACAGCACGATGCTCCACTGAAACACCGGTTTGCGCCCGAAGCGGTCGGCGAGCATGCCCGACAGCGACGCTCCCAGCACCATGCCGAAGAAGCTCGAACTGGCGAGCAGCCCCGCTTGCGCACTGCTCAGGCCGAACTCGGCTTTGATCGAGCCGAGCAGGAACGTCATCATCGCCAGGTCCATGGAGTCGAAGAAAAACGCCAGGGCAATGATGATGAAAATGATCCGGTGATAACCGCTGATTGGCAGTCGCTCCAAGCGCTCTGCCGCGCTGTAGCCGTGTGTGTCCATGGCGCCTCCCCCATCCGAAATATCCCCGGATCGAGTGTGCGCGATAGCGCTCGAGCGTTGGTGCTGGATGCGACCTGTTCGCAGTCGTGGACGACGCCAGAAGTGCTGACGTCGAATGCGAGTGCTCTAAAATGCCATTTCCAGCTCGGTTTCCTTGGCGAAGCGGTGCAGTTCCCGTTGGCCAGTGGCCGTCAATTGCAAGGCTCTGGAATCGTTGGGCAGGGTCAGCCAACCGGACTGCATGAACAACTGCAGCAACGCGGCGCCCAGTGAGCCTCCCATGTGCGGTCGACGCTCGCTCCAGTCCGGACAGGCACACGCCACTTGTACGTTGCGATGGGCCAGCGCTTGAATGAACACACCGCGCCCAGCCAACAATTTCGCCCCCTTGTGGGTCACCACGACGCGTTGTTCAAGCTGTTCGATCCAACCGGCATCGAGCAGCCGCTGATACAGATCCGCCGCCAGCGTACCGCCCAGATGGTCATCGCAAAAACGCGCACGCAACAGCGAGGACGGCGCGGTCTGCGGTTTGGCCATGGGGGTGGTGCGTTTGAATACCTCGGGAATCTCCCTTGGAGCACTGGCAATGGTAGCGCTGGCCAACGCTTCTATCGCAGCGCCGACCTCCGGTGCCGAGAGACGGAAAAACCGCTTGCGACCGCGGACTTCGACCTTCAACAGACCACCCGTGGAAAGCCGCGCCAAGTGCGCGCTGGCCGACGACGGCGACAGCCCTGCCAGTAGCGCAAGCTCCTCGGTTTGCCGGGCCGAGCCATCCATCAACGCCCACATCATCGCGCTGCGCTTGGGGTCGGCCAGCAACGTGGCGATCTGGCTGATGCAAGGTGCATGTTCCATGTGTTCACTCCCTGTTGAATCGTATCGTCTACTGCTCGGAGACATCTTGGCCGGTAATGAGTCATCGGCCAAGACGCGAAAATCGCCATGAACCGGGGCAAGGCAGGCCAGTGACGCAGCCTGCTCCGGCACAGAACCCGCAGCAGTTGCGCGACCATCACTCGAATACTGGCGACGCGGTGCGAGGGTCTCCGGGCCGGGGTGTCGGTGCTGGCATGAGGCGGGCGCTAGTATAAGCGGGTTAGCTCCCGCGTCCCGCGCCGGGGCCTGCGCAGGTGGTGATTGTTCCTGACAGAAATTTCTCTATTTACCTGCGACTAATGATCAACTTCCGAAAAAGCGGGAAATTGACTACTCAAATCAGCGCATCGGCTGGCGAGCATTTCCCGCAGAAGGTTCACCGGCTTACTCAATTGAGCGCGATGGGCGCACAACAAATTCAGCGGTGCGCGCTCACACAGCAGCTCAGGCAGCAGCACTTTGAGACGCCCGGCGAGCACATCGGCGCCCACGTCCAGCCACGACTTGTAGGCAATTCCGGCGCCGGCCACCGCCCACAGACGCACCACGTCGGCGTCATCGCTGAAACGGTCACCACTGACAGTCAGGCCGACTTCACGTTTGCCGTCATGAAAACTCCAATGGTCATGCACCCGGCTACCGAGCATGTACAGCAGGCAGTTGTGCTGGGCCAGTTGTTCGAGCTGGCGCGGCTCGCCGTGCCGGGCCAGATACGCCGGCGAGGCGCACAGCACACGACGGTTGTGCGGGGCGATGGGCAAGGCGACCAGGCTTGAGTCTTCCGGCTCGCCATAACGCAAGGCGATGTCTACCGGCTGGCGGAACAGGTCCGCAATGCGGTCGCCGAGCAGCAAGCGCACGGTCAACTTCGGGTGTTCGCGCTGGAACGCGGCGAGCCATGGCAGCAACAGATTGCGACCGAAGTCCGAAGGTGCGGACAACTGCAGGACACCACTGACCTGATCCTGGCCGCTGGCCAGCAAGCGCCGGCCTTCATCGAGGTTGCTCAACGCCGCGCGGGCGTATTCGAGAAAGCCTTCACCCTCGGCCGTCAGACGCAAACTGCGGGTCGAACGCGCGAGCAACCGCGCGCCGAGTTGCCGTTCGATCCGTTTCAACGCCGCACTGGCCACGGCCGCAGACATGTCCATTACTCGCGCAGCCGCCGACAGACTGCCCAGATCCGCCGCCCGGACAAACAACTGCAAGTCATCGAAACGCAGCATGCTCAGCCTCGATTATCAAAAAAATATTGAAAGAGACTGCTCTTTTAGCCGGTTTTATCTCGCAGAGAAATAGCCAATCATCACTCCATCGCATTCATCCCGCTTCTCTGGAGCCGAGCATGTCCCAGCCCTTCACCGCTATCGCCACCCTGATCGCCAAACCTGGTCAACAGGATCTTCTCGAACAGGGCTTACGCGCCCTGGTTGAACCGAGCCGCGCCGAAGACGGTTGCAGCCAGTACGACCTGCACCGCGACCTCACCGACCCGCAGGTGTTTTATGTGATCGAACACTGGGCCAGCGAAGCGATTCTCGAGGCGCACAACAACAGCGCGCACTTTCAACTCTTCCAGGCCAGCGCCGGCCACACCATCGAACACTTCCAGCTCAAGCGCCTTGGCGTGATTGCCTGATTTTCTTCTATTAACTGTACGGAGCCCTTCATGAAAGCCATTGCCTATTACGCTTCCCTGCCGATCAGCGACGCCAAATCCCTGCAAGACATCGAACTGCCAGAACCGGTCGCCGGCCCGCGCGACCTGCTGGTGGAAGTCAAAGCCATTTCGGTCAATCCGGTCGACGCCAAAGTGCGGCAGAACGTGGCACCGGAAAACGGCGTGGCGAAAGTGCTGGGCTGGGACGTTGCCGGTGTGGTCAAGGCTGTCGGCAGCGAAGTGACGCTGTTCAAGGCTGGCGACAAGGTTTTCTACGCCGGCTCCATCGCCCGTGCCGGCGGCAACAGTGAACTGCACGTGGTCGATGAGCGCATCGTCGGGCATATGCCGAAATCTCTAGGTTTTGCCGAAGCCGCTGCACTGCCGCTGACCGCGATCACCGCATGGGAGTTGTTGTTCGAACGCCTGCAAATCCGCGAAGGCAAAGCCAATGAAGACCAGCGCCTGTTGATCGTCGGTGCGGCCGGTGGTGTGGGTTCGATCCTCACTCAGTTGGCGAAACAGTTGACCGGTCTGAAAGTGATCGGTACCGCGTCCCGCGAGCAGACCCGCGACTGGGTCAAAGAACTGGGCGCCGATCTGGTCATCGATCACAGCCAGCCGCTGAGCGAAGAACTCAAGCGCGCCGGGATCGACAGCGTGACCCCCGTCGCCAGCCTGACCCAGACCGACCAGCACCTCGATCAACTGGTCGAAGCGCTGGCGCCGCAAGGCAAACTGGCACTGATTGACGATCCGAAATCGCTGGACGTGAGCAAACTCAAGCGCAAGAGCCTGTCGCTGCACTGGGAGTTCATGTACACCCGCTCACTGTTCGAGACGCCGGACATGATCGAACAACACAAACTGCTCAACCGCGTGGCGCAGCTGATTGATGCCGGGACGTTGAAGACCACGGTGGGCGAGCATTTCGGCACGATCAATGCGGCGAACCTGCGTCGCGCCCATGAGTTGCTGGAAAGTGGCAAAGCCAAGGGGAAAATTGTTTTAGAAGGTTTCTAAAAAACCGCACAGCGCAGCCTTCGCCGGACCTAGAGCGGTCGGCGGGGCTGCGCTGTTGTTTGCCGTCAGTCCGATGCTTGACCGTTGTCACAATTGCGATCGTATTCAGGTCTACAATCGAAGCCTCTGCGATACATCTTTTACGCAAGGGAGGTCAGCAATGAAGATCCTGATAAAAGAAGTGGCAAAGTCTCAATGGCAGGTTCGTCTGGACCAACACGCCGTGACATTCCGCAGTGAAGCCGAAGCACTGGCCTTCACCCGCACCCTCGAAGCGCGACTGTGTGCGCCCCATCAGATTCCCGACCGCAGCCAGCAGCGCGCCGCCGGCTGAGGTTATTCAGGCCTCGGCCTGAGCTTGCGCCAGTGCCCGGGCATTCTGCAGACGACGGGTGAGCAGCGCCACGCACACCACCAGCAAACCGCACAGGCTGATGACTATTGCCATCGGCACGGCTGTGCCGTCGTGCAAGACCCCGACCAGCGCCGAAGCTGCGGCGGCGACGCTGAACTGCATGCAACCGAGCAGCGCCGAGGCACTGCCGGCGCGCGCGCCCTGCCCGTTCATCGCACAAGCGGCGGCGTTCGGGCTGATGCAACCCAGGCTCGACACGCAGATGAACAGTGGAATCAGCAGCGGCCACAAGGATTCGGTGTGCATCGCGCTGACCGCGAGCAGCGTCAGCCCGGCGGCGAAATACACCCACACCGCCCGCGACAGCAGGAATGCCGGGCCGCGCTTGGCCAACATCCGCGCGTTGACCTGCGCCACCAAAATGAACCCCGCCGCGTTGGTGCCGAACAGCCAGCCGAAATGCTCGGCCGGCACGCCATACAGTTTGATGAAGATAAACGGCGAACCGGCGATGTAGGCAAACATCCCGGCGATGGCGATGCCGCCGGTCAGGGCATGGCCGAGGTAAACCCGGTCCTTGAGCAAGCGCCCGTACTGACGCAGCGCGCCGGACAACGGCTGACGCGGCATGTGCGCCGGCATACTTTCCGGCAAGCCCAGCGCCACGGCCAAACCGGCCAGCGCGCTGAACCCGGTCAGCACCAGGAAGATCGACTGCCAGCCTGTGGTGTTGACCAGCAGACCGCCGAGCATCGGCGCCAGAATTGGCGCCAGGCCCATCACCAGCATCAATTGCGAGAAGACTTTCGCCGAACCCACCGCATCGCCCTTGTCGCTGACCACCGCCCGGGAAATCACCATCCCCGCGCAACCGCCCAATGCCTGGACGAAACGCGCGCCGATCAACCATTCCAGATTTGGCGCATAAGCACAGGCCAGAGATGCCAGGGTGAACAGCGTGAGGCCCACCAGCAACGGGATACGTCGGCCAAAGCGATCCGCCACCGGACCATAGGCCAGTTGGCCGATGGACAGACCGGCAAAATACGCCGCCAGCGTCATCTGCACGTGCTTCTCGTCGGTGCCGAACGCCAGCGCCATCGAGGGAAATGCAGGTAAATAGAAGTCGATCGCCAAGGGCCCGAAGGCGGTCAAGGCACCGAGAATCAGAATGGTACGGAAGTTCATCAGGCATCCAGGTTGCAAGTCGGCAGCCCGACAGTCTAGCCGCGCCCGGACGCCTTGAACATTCCGATAGCTCGCTAACTATAAAACTTCAGACGAGTTTCACTGCGTAGCCTTCTTCGCTGATGACTTCCATCACTTGTTCGGCACTCAGTGCACTTTCGACGCCGACTTCTTTCGCGGCCAGATCAACCCGCACGCTGGCCGCCGGATCTTTGGCCTGAACCGCGTTGGTGATGGCTTTGACGCAGTGACCGCAGGACATGCCTTGAACGTTGAACACTTGCATGGAATGACTCCTTTGAGTGAGGTTGCCGTCACTTTCGAGCTTGCCACGATGGCAAGGTCAAGTTCTTCAATAAACTGCCGGGCTGGCAATCGGCGCCGCGCTCGGCCAAGCTGCGTACATCAATGACTCGATTCAGGAGATTCAGCCATGCGCTGGTCAGCTTTCAGCCTGTTTGGCTTTCTCAGCCTCTTTGCCGCCGTCCCTACAGTGCAAGCTGCTGGTGAGGATTACGGCGTTCTGATCATCTCCCGCGAGCGCCTGGAAGTGGCAACCTCCTGCGAGATCGGTGTGTATATCCAGGATCAGCTGTCGGCACGCCTGTTTCAGGAACAGAGCACATCTTTCAACTTGCCACCGGGCACTGTTTCGCTACGTCTGAAGCTACTGCCGGGGCAAGTACCCGGTTGCAATCCGGGCTTGCTCGCACCGGGTTCACAGGAAATAAAACTGCAAGCGGGCGATGTGCAGAAATACCGGATCGCGATGACACAGGAAGGTATGTACCTGAAGCGCGCCGATCTCGGCTATTAAGCAAATACAAACCTGTGGGAGCGAGCCTGCTCGCGAATACGGTGTGTCATTCAGCGATGATGTTGACTGACCCGCCGCTTTCGCGAGCAGGCTCGCTCCCACAGTTGGTTTTGCGGCGCGTCAAAGATTGGCGCTTGACCTTGCCCGCATGGCAAGGTTGATCCTTGTAGGCATCTACTACAGGGAGTACGACCGATGTCCGATTCCATCACTTTCGATCTGCCGATTGCCGGCATGACCTGCGCCAGTTGCGCCGGGCGTGTCGAGCGGGCATTGAGTAAAGTCAGCGGCGCCAGTGCCGTCAGCGTCAACCTCGCCACCGAGCAGGCCCGCGTGCAGGCACCCGGCGACAGCTTGCCGGCCTTGATGGACGCGGTTGAACGCGCCGGTTACAGCGTCCCGCAGCAAACCCTGGAACTGAACATCGAAGGCATGACCTGCGCCTCCTGCGTTGGTCGCGTCGAGCGTGCGCTGAGCAAAGTCCCTGGCGTGAAAGGCGTCAGCGTCAACCTGGCCAACGAACGTGCCCACCTCTAATTGCTCGGCCAGGTCGATCCGCAAAGCCTGCTCGACGCGGTGAGCAAGGCCGGCTACTCGGCCAGCGTCTGGCAAGCCGAACACCCGCAAACCGATATCCAACAGCAGCGGCTGAAACATGAACGCTGGGCGCTGCTCTGCGCGATCGCCCTCGCCCTGCCGCTGGTGGCGCCGATGTTACTGCAACCGTTCGGCATTCACTGGATGCTCCCGGCCTGGGCGCAATTTGCCCTCGCCACGCCGGTGCAGTTCATTTTTGGTGCACGCTTTTACGTCGCCGCATGGAAAGCCGTGCGCGCTGGCGCCGGCAACATGGACTTGCTGGTCGCCCTCGGCACCAGCGCCGGCTACGGCTTGAGTCTTTACGAATGGGCCACCGCTGCCGGGCGCATGCCGCATTTGTATTTCGAAGCGTCGGCGGTGGTCATTGCCTTGGTGCTGCTCGGCAAATATCTGGAGAGTCGCGCCAAACGCCAGACTGCCAGCGCCATCCGCGCCCTCGCAGCGTTACGTCCGGAGCGAGCGATTCAAGTGATCGACGGCCGCGAGCAGGACGTCGCTATCAGCGCCCTGCGCCTGGGCGATCTGGTGCTGGTCAAACCCGGCGAACGTTTCCCGGTCGATGGCGAAGTCATCGAAGGCCAGAGTCATGCCGATGAAGCGCTGATCAGTGGCGAAAGTCTGCCGGTGCCGAAACAGCCGGGCGACAAAGTCACCGGCGGCGCGATCAACGGTGAAGGGCGCTTGCTGGTGCGCACTCAGGCGCTCGGCGCGGAAACCGTACTGGCGCGGATTATTCGTCTGGTGGAAGACGCCCAGGCGGCCAAGGCACCGATTCAGAAACTGGTGGATAAAGTCAGCCAGATCTTCGTGCCGACGGTGTTGCTGATTGCCCTCGCTACGCTGATCGGTTGGTGGCTCTACGGTGCACCAATGGAAACGGCACTGATCAATGCTGTCGCGGTGCTGGTCATCGCTTGCCCGTGTGCACTGGGACTTGCCACGCCGACGGCGATCATGGCCGGCACCGGCGTAGCTGCGCGTCATGGCATTCTGATCAAGGATGCCGAAGCGCTGGAGCGCGCCCATGAAGTCAGCAGTGTGGTATTCGACAAAACCGGCACGCTGACGTCAGGCACGCCGCGCATCGCCCATGTCACTGCGGTCGACGGTAATGAACAAGCGCTGCTGAAACTGGCAGGCGCCCTGCAACGCGGCAGTGAGCATCCACTGGCCAAAGCCGTGCTGGATGCAGCCGCCGAGCGCGGCCTGACGGTGCCCGATGTCAGCGACAGCCAGTCGCTGACCGGTCGCGGCATCGCCGGCAATTTCGACGGCCGGCGCCTGGCACTGGGCAATCGGCGGATGCTCGAAGAAAGTGAATTGAGCGCAGGCAACCTGAGCGAATCTGCCCAGGCATGGGAGGCCGAGGGCCGCACCCTGTCGTGGTTAATCGAACAAAGTCCTGAACCGAAAGTACTCGGCTTGTTCGCCTTCGGTGACACTTTGAAACCCGGTGCATTGGAAGCCGTGCAACAACTGGCCGCGCGAAATATCCACAGCCAGCTGCTGACCGGCGACAACCGTGGCAGCGCTCGCGTCGTCGCCGAGGCCCTGGGCATCAGCAATGTCCACGCTGAAGTGCTGCCAGCGGACAAAGCCGCCACCGTCACCGAGCTGAAAAAAACCGGTGTGGTCGCCATGGTCGGCGACGGCATCAACGACGCCCCGGCCCTCGCCGCGGCCGACATCGGCATCGCCATGGGCGGCGGCACCGACGTGGCCATGCACGCGGCGGGCATCACCCTGATGCGCGGCGACCCACGCTTGGTGCCGGCGGCGCTGGAGATCAGCCGCAAGACCTATGCGAAGATCCGCCAGAACCTGTTCTGGGCCTTCGTCTACAACCTGATCGGTATTCCGCTGGCCGCCTTCGGCTTCCTCAACCCGGTGCTGGCCGGTGCGGCCATGGCGCTGTCGAGCGTCAGCGTGGTGAGCAATGCGCTACTGTTGAAAACCTGGAAACCCAAGGACCTGGAGGAGCACCGATGAACATCGGTCAAGCGGCCAAACACAGTGGCCTCAGCGCGAAAATGATCCGTTACTACGAGTCGATCGGCCTGCTCAAAGCGGCCCATCGCACCGACAGCGGTTACCGGGTCTACGGTGACGATGACCTGCACACGCTGGCATTCATCAAGCGCTCACGGGACTTGGGCTTTTCCCTGGAAGAAGTCGGCAAACTGCTGACCCTGTGGCAGGACCGCCAGCGCGCCAGCGCTGATGTAAAGGCGTTGGCGCGCCAGCACATCGACGAGTTGAATCAGAAGATTCGTGAACTTGGCGAGTTGCGCGACACCCTGCAAGACCTCGTCGAGCACTGTAACGGCGACCACCGTCCCGACTGCCCGATTCTCAAGGAACTGGCGTCGGGCTGCTGCGCGCAACCCGCCCGCGCTTGAGGGCAAGCACTTTCACCGTGAGCAATGTGCCGAGGGGAATGCCGTGGAACAGCATGACCACGGCACCCGGCGTCCACCACGCGTAGAACGGCGCGGCGATGAGCATGCTGATGCCGAACCCGGTCATATGCAGCAAGGTCAGCACGCTGAAAATCGGCAGGCGTAACTGCTCGGGTTCGCGTTGCAGACGCGACATCAGCCCGACTTCGGAAAAGCCGTCACCCAGTCCCGCCGGCAATGAAAACAGCAGCAGGCCGTAGAGGCTGTGTTGCTGGAACATCAGGATAAAGCCGCAGGACATCAGCGCCACGCCGAAGAAAAACCGTCGCTCGAGGTCAATGTTGTCCGAACCCTTCAGACGACTGGCAATTCGCGCACCCAGCAGTTTGCCGCTGGCCCATACCGCCAGCATCAGCCCCAGCGTGGTACTCGCCGACTCTGGCGTGAGCAGTTTGGAAATGATCGGAAAGCCGACGTTGTGCGCGGCGCTGCCCAGGGTGTCGGCCATGGTCACCGCAAGCATCGCAGCAACCACCGGCATAGCACGCAAGCCCTGTTTGAGGGCTGACCATTCGCTGCGTTCGGTTTCCTCGTTGGCTGTTGCAGGTTCGAAACGCAGCGGCACGATCAACAATGCTGCCAGCAAATAGGTCAGTGCATTCAGGGCGAACACCGTTTCAAAGCCAAAACCCGCCACCAGCAAACCCGATACCAGACTGCCACCGACCATCGCGGCAGATGAGGCCGAGGTGATCCAGGCGTTGGCCTTGAGCAGTTGATCGGCGGGGATCAGACGCGGCAACTGGCTGTTGAGGCCGATGGCGAACATCGAGTTGCCCAGGCCCAGACCGAAGGCAATCACCGGTAGCAGCATGGCTTGCTGGCTGACGGGCACGATCAACAGCAAACCGAGCACGCTGGCGCGCAGCAGATCGAACGCGATCAGCGGTGCGCGTCCGCTGCATCGACGGTAAAACGCGGTGCCGATCAGACTGGCAAAAATCCCGCCGCCCACACGGCTGGCGAGGAAGATCCCGACGCTCATGGCGCTGTTGCTCAGCAAGTAGACGTAGGTGGCCAGCGCGACCATGTTGAGGAAGGCGCCGAAATCGGAGATCAGTCGGGCGGTGACGATCAGGTGGGTGTTGCGCGCGGTGGTCACATTCAGTCCTTGAGTGTGGTTGGAGCGGTGGACAGTAGACGCGAATTTGCGTTGATCCGAAAGTGGCCCTCACCCTAACCCTCTCCCAGGGGGAGAGGGGACTGATTGGGGGATGCTGCGGAGATACGCCGACCTGAAATTTCTTTACCGAATCCAAACAGGTCCAAATGCTGACCTCATCCAATCCATAATCGACCCGGTGTTTCAGGTCGATGTAAGACGCAAGACACCTCGGTCGGCCCCCTCTCCCTCTGGGCGGTCCGACGTTTCGGGAGGGTTGGGGTGAGGGGCTTTTCTGAGTATCAAAAAAAACCCGGCCGAAGCCGGGTCTCTCATCAAGCGATCACTGCATCCACGGTGGCGGCGGTGGTTCGTCGGACTTGCCTTTCGGCTCGTCGTCCGCCGCGCGGATGGCCTGCTTGCGTTCCTCGTCAAGGCGCGCCGCTTCGATCTCGCGCAACACCCCGCCAACATCGGCCAGGTCCTCCGGATCATCGAACTCACCGGTCAGCACACTGTTCGGGTGCAAGGTGCCGGCTTCGTACAACGCCCACATTTCCTTGGCGTACTTGGTCGTCTTCAACTCCGGCGCAAAGCGGCCGAAGTACGAAGCCATGTTACCGACATCGCGCTCCAGCATGCTGAACGCGTGGTTGTTGCCGGCAGCGTCGACGGCTTGCGGCAAGTCGATGATGACCGGACCGGTCGGCGTCAGCAGCACGTTGAACTCCGAGAGGTCACCGTGCACCAGACCGGTACACAACATCAGCACGATCTGCGAGATCAGGAACGCGTGATACTCGCGCGCCTGATCCGGCTCCAGCACCACGTCGTTCAGACGCGGCGCGGCATCGCCGAATTCGTCGGCCACCAGCTCCATCAACAGTACGCCGTCGAGGAAGTCATACGGCTTTGGCACCCGCACGCCGGCACCGGCCAGACGAAACAGCGCCGCCACTTCGGCGTTCTGCCAGGCATCTTCGGTTTCTTTGCGACCGAACTTGGAGCCCTTGGCCATCGCCCGAGCCTGTCGGCTATTACGAACCTTGCGGCCTTCCTGATACTCGGCCGCCTGGCGGAAACTGCGTTTGTTCGCCGCCTTGTAGACCTTTGCGCGACGTAACTGATTACCGCAGCGCACCACATAAACAGCTGCTTCTTTACCACTCATCAGTGGGCGCAGCACTTCGTCGACCAGACCGTCCTCGATCAGGGGT